>Ga0247840_10000027_pt1 | contig 238731 bp, 197 predicted proteins | sample LaCruzMarch2015__FD_192404 | JGI IMG/M metagenome (GOLD analysis project Ga0247840, IMG submission 192404) | Freshwater microbial communities from meromictic Lake La Cruz, Castile-La Mancha, Spain - LaCruzMarch2015_17m | ecosystem: Environmental > Aquatic > Freshwater > Lake | place: Spain... | reverse complement strand
TTTTGCCTATATTAATTCTAATTCTTAATTCTTAATTTTTATTACTTCATCCTTAAATATAGTTATGCTTTTTTTTGACTATCTCAAAAACCTTGATGCGCATATACTTTTTTTGCAAAAAAAAATCAAAGACAAACATACCCTATTTCTTGTGGGATGATGTATAAGAGACATACTTTTGGGGATAGAAAAAAAACCTACTGATATAGATTTTACGATGACTGGTGATCCGAAAACACTAGATGCTGCTATCGATAAGAAAGGAATGTCTTACTTTATGACTGAAAAATTTGGAACTATCACGCTTATAAACAAGGCAAAAGGAAAAAAGGATAAGGAACAAGGAACGGTTTCCACATCCCAAGTTCCATCTCCCTGAATTATTAAATATGAATTAACACCATTGAGAACAGAAAGTGGCTATGAGGATTTTAGGCACCCGGGTGAGATTGTACGAAGTAATGATATTCTCTTAGATTCCAACAGAAGGGATTTTACTATCAATGCTATGTATTATACCAATATACCGTATAAAACTGAATATACATCATTGATTGATAAAAAAAATATCCAAAAATATACGGATGATGAAAAGTTTCTCAAAGACCTCGATGCCCATGAATGTATCTATATCGCCAATTCTCATCTTTTGATTATCCAAGAACATAAACATATTGCAAAGCTTTTTGCTGATGGAAAACTCCAAACGAACTATCTTGTAAAATTACTCAGCATAGCAACTATTTTTTCTCTAGGAAAAAAATCAGAAACTAGTAAACAGTTGAGGATTCTGATTGATCCACACAAAGGTATCCATGATAGTATCAATAGAAGACTAAGAACGGTCGGTGATCCTGATGTTAGATTTACTGAAGATGCCCTGAGAATCATTAGAGCGATTAGGTTTGTAAATGTGATAAATGAGAAACTGAAGAATGAAAAAGGGACTAGTAAAAAAGGTAAAATCAGTCTTTTTGATTTTATCAAAGATACCCGAAATAGTCTCAAAAAAAATCATGCTTTGGTAGAAAATGTAGCCAAAGAAAGAATCAAAGAAGAAATCATGAAAGCGTTTACCGTAGGTAATCCTTTTGGATTCATAGGATTGCTTGATGAGGCTCAGCTTTTGCAGCATCTTTTTCCTGCATTATATACAACTAAGTATATAGAACAACCTATTAGATATCATCCTTTTGATATCTATACGCACACCTTATTAACTTTATTTGAATTGCAAAAAATCAGTGGCGATCCATTGGTAAGATTATCAATGCTTTATCACGATGTCGGTAAGGTAGATCAATTTGGTGCTTATGGAGAGAATCTGACAAAAGAAGAAATAAGGGCTATTATTGCGGGACCGCTCAATCATAGAAGAAGCTCACCGGAATATGCTAAGAAAGATTTTAAAGCGCTCGGATTCTCTAGCAAAGAAATAACTACTATCACACGATATATAGCCAACCATCATAAACCGGAAGAGATGTTGTCCACCAAAGAAGAAAATATCGAAAAAAAAGTAAGAACCTTTTTGAGCGAAGCTTGATATGAAGCAGCTAATAACGTTTTGGATATCACCATAGCAGATAGACTATGACAATACAATCCCTTACAAAATAGCTCCGACATTTCTGATGTCTATATGCTCAAAACCATTCTGAAGAAGCTTCACAAGCAGGAATGACAATTTACGATGAAAGACCTTGCTATCAATGGTTCAGATATCATGACACACTTTACCCTTCCTGCATCAGCAGTTGTTTGAGTTTTATTGAAAAAAACCCTAGCACGGGTTATCAATGATATCAAAGTAAGAAACACGAAAAAAGAAATATTTGGGTTTTTGGGTATACAGATGAAACATATGAAAAAATAATAATTTTCTATTAAAGTCATTGCGAGGAGTAAAACGACGAAGCAATCTTATTATAGTACTTACTAGATTGCTTCGCTTTGCTCGCAATGACATAAATACATTATGATAACTTCCAAACTTTATATGTTACATTATCTCTCTGAGATTGTATACTTTCAGCGATATATCTACGAAATCGACTCCTCTGCTTTTTTGCGAGCTGATGTGTGGTTATCATAATATTACTTTCCATATCTTTGTACGAACAACGTCATTCAATGTACTCTATAACTTCTTTATAGCCTATTCACTGCATAGACTGTAATGTTTTTTTGTATCACTTTTTAAGCAATCACTCTACTTCCTCGACCAATCATCACTTCAACATCTCTCTGACTCTCGCATTGATTTTTTTGTTGGTATCTTCTTTTTCTCTTCGAAGTCCAAGCATAAGCAGTGGCCAAGCTGGGGCTTGTGAAATAAAGGTGTCAGTTTTTTTCTTTCCACTTTTGTAATAAATCTCTAATGCTCTCACGATATATCTCGTAGACTTAGGATGTAATTTACTCGCTTCTTCGGGATCGACTTTTGTAAGTTCTTGGTGGAGAATTCCTGGCGTTATTTCTTCTTTTGCGAATAATTCGTCTCTGAGTTGCATATCAGGTGGAATGTCTGGCATGGAAAAATTTTTGTACACCGTATCGATGTAGAGTCATGTGCCTCCCACAATCATCGGAATTTTTTTACGTGCAAGGATGTCAGGAATAATTTTATAGACGTCATTTTTTCGTTGTCCTGAAGTGTATGTCTCATCAGGATTTACGATATTTATCTGATGATGAGAAATCTTTGCAAGAATCTCGTCAGGCACCTTATCTGTCCCGATATCCATGTAGCGAAAAATCTGCCTACTATCCGCAGAGATAATTTCTGTATCGAAATACTGGGAGAGTACTATAGATAATTTACTCTTTCCCGTAGCGGTCGCTCACCAAATGACAACTACTCCATTGGGATGTTTACTACGGAATAATTCAATTTCGTGTTTGGCTTCTTGGACGATATCTTCTATTTCCATACTTTGAAACTAATGAAAAATTAAAAATGAATAATTAATGATGATGGAATATATTTATATAAAAAACATACCGCCATTATTCATCGTTCATTATTCATTAATTTTTTCTATTTGTATTTGTCTGGATTGAAAAATGGCATTGTTGAGCATCCTTTCGTTTCACATAATAAGGTTCCTATTTTCCAAGTATCCCCTTTTTTAAGTAAAACCGTTGATCGTTCTTCAGTGAATTTTTGCTTATTACTTACAAGCACATATTCTAGGGTGTATGAAAACTTTTTTATATTTGGGTTGAGTGTTGTGGTGGTTTCTTCTTGGATGTTTGTTACGACTATTTTTGGAGTAAGAATCGCTGCAGAAAATTTAGATAACCAATTTTTGCTATAATAGGTTTTGAATACATTAGATGATTCCAAACGAGCGTCTGTCAAAGTATACATAGTTGGTAGATCTACCATGTTTACTGCTTGATAGAAATCAACTATCATCTGTTGTTCAAAGGTAAGTGCTTGTATGTTTTGTGAGATAGTAGTATCTATTTGTTGTAAAGTATTTACCATACCTGTAGTATTGGTAGTCGATGTAGTAATATCATCATCCTGGATATATCCTGTGGTGTCTGTATAGTCAATATTTCATACATCTATATTTGCTATTTCAGCAATTTCTGACTGCGTCAGATCCTCTGCTTTTTTGTCTCTCTTAAATGTAAAATACAGAGAAGCAATAAATAAAATGAATGACAAAAGAAATAGTACAAGAATCACCATATCTTTTTTTTTGGAATTATCGACAGATTTTCCAACAAATCATACTACAGCAGAAGGAACCTGATTGTTTGCTATGTATGGTTTCTCGTATTTTCTTGGTCTTCCTGGTCAGGCTTTAGTTGGAGTTTTTGGTTTTTTGGAGATGAATTCTTTTTTTGGTCTCCCCGGACTCTTTTTTTTGTTTTTCAACATAGTGCCTTATTTAAAAAATAAATGGATACAAGATTCAAGATTCAAGATATAAGAACTATTTAGTTCATGTATCATGCATCATACATCATGCATCTATTTTGTTAGGTTATTTAGTGCGTTTCTTGTTGCAGGACCCATCCATCACCATACATCTGGTTTGTTTTCATATCCTTTGAGCAATCATTTACTTAATTGAAACATATATACAGCATTTTTGGTGGCTGGATTATAGACACCGTCAATTGCTCAACTATAGAGTTGTAATGTTGTAAGCAGATTTTGCAACACCTTGATGCCTTCAGCATATTCACCACTCCTAAATGGTTTGGTAAATACATATGATATCTTTTCACTTGCCGATGGAACAACAGGCGGAAGTATTGTTGAAACAGTAGACTTTACCATATTTTTTAATGCTGCAGCGATATAGTCTTTGGTATACTTTATGTATTCTGCATATCTTTGTCTAAATTTTTGGATATATAATGATTGAAAACCACTAAATAACTGATCTTTGAATGTATTACTTATTCCTTCTGTCTCTATCTTTGCTAATCACGAATTTACCACTATCTTCATTGCATTGATTTTTGTCAATAATGTTGCTGCGTCTTCACTCGCAGAAAGTATATTTGAACAATTGAGTTTATTGGTACTTATATAAAATTTTGACTGAAACGTGTCTATTTCATTTTTGAGCACAAGATATTGTGCACGATTGTATCGATTTTTAAAATTATTGTTGAAATATTCATCAAAATCAGTCTGATATTGTCTTAGTATATATTCTTTTTGTTGAGTCAATCCCGTGAGAATATTCTGAATTTTTTTATATTTCTTGATATTGATATCAGCAATTGATTGCAATGTATTATCTAGATTTGTTATCCCTCATAGTCTACTTTCATCCATCTTTTTGATCAAATCATCCAATCCGGTGGCTTTTGCGTGTATAGCCGCAATTGTTGATTCTAGTCAAGAGAATGCATTTACTACTCCTTGTACTTTAGTCATTTTATCTTGAATACCTTTTATCAAATCTTTATTGGCTGTGCTATATTGAAGAAACGTAGTAAGAAATTCGTTGTTTTTTGTAGCATAACTCGTAGCAAAATTGTTTATGAATCACTTATGTAGTCTAACTTTTTCGTCGATAAGTGCCTTAAGTTTTGTTTTTTCGCTTTCATATGTTGTTCCCACATCAAATACATTTATATTATCGGACACTTGTAATGCCTGTTTTTCTTCTAAAGCTAAAATCTGATTTTCTAATCCGATAAAATCTTGTTTAAATGCTATATTTAATTGCATTCTATCTTTTTGAAGCTGAGACAACAATGACACTTCTTTCATTGCTCATAGACAAACTAGACTCTGATATTCAATGCTTTTGAGGATATTGAGTCAAGTCTTACTAAATGTAGTATATAATTGTGTATATACTGTAGATAATACTGCACTCACTTCACTCTCTTGTGCATTGAGATATGTGGCTAGAGATCATGTATACGGTAGCGTATTTCCTGTTTCTATACTATCACCCGTAGCTGCTTGAGTAGAAAATCCAAACAATACTATCGAAAAAACCATAAAAATCCCTATACATTTTCAAAAAAATTTCATATCATTTTTCATCAAAAAGTAAAGTCAATAAGCTCTATTACTCAATTTTTTATACTTTTATTATATAAATTCAAGTTGATTTTGGTTGTAGAAATAACTACATTACTGATATTTCTTTGCAAATTGACTTATTTTAAGGTATAATTTGACTATAACATCTATCATCACTAACTATTAATTATTACTCATTTTTAATTATTAATCATATGTACATGACACTAATACCTAGCGTAATAGAAAAAACTAAATGATGAGAAAGAGCTTATGATATTTATTCTAGATTACTTGAAGACAGAATCATTTTTGTCGGAGAACCTGTACAAGCAGGTATGGTAAACAGCATCGTTGCCCAACTCCTCTATTTAGAAAAAAAAGATCCAGACAAAGATATCATCATGTATGTAAATACCCCAGGTGGTGAAGTGTATAGTGGAATGGCTATCTATGATGTCATGCAGTATGTAAAATGTGACGTCTCCACGGTATGTGTTTGACTAGCCGCTTCTATGGGATCTGTCATACTTGCTGGAGGTACCAAAGGGAAAAGATATTCACTTCCTCATAGCAAAATCATGATCCACCAACCACTCGGAGGTGCCGAATGACAAGCAAGCGACATCGTTATCCAAGCAGAGGAAATTTTAAAAGTAAAAAATATGTTTATCAACCTTATGGCTAAACATACGGGGCAAAAAGTTGAAGTAGTAGCCAATGATATGGAAAGAAACAAATGGATGAATGCTGAAGAAGCATTGAAATATGGAATTATTGATAAAATTATACAATAGGAATTAGCTCAAAGCTTAAAGCTAAATGCCGTAAGAATGTTTAAAAAATCTCCGACTGATCGGAGATTTTTTTTATTTCATAAAAAAACTTCCTGGGATATACCGAGGAAGATATTCATAATTAGTAACGATTATAGATGTACAAACAAGTATCCTACAACTGATTTCGATTCATGCTGATAGCCTACACCAAGTAAACCATCAATCCATTTTGAATCAAAACCTTTGAGCACTCCCCATTCACCACGAACCAAATCCTTTTTTACAAAGTCATAGCTCATATCGGAATAGAAAGAAATATCTTGCTTTTTGCTCAATTTGACAACAAGTACATCGGAGATACTCTGATCAGACTTGAAGACAAATGTTGAATACACTCTGTCGAAATCCAACGTGAGTGCTGTACCCATAGTCGAATCGCATGTGCTATACCACGCACTCAGTTGTGCTTTCTTGTATATAATCCTACCCGAATACTCAGGTAAACTATTACGCAAAGCGATTCCGCTGGCAATTTGAACGTCCTTAGTTAACTGATATTTAACTTTGAGACTTAAACCACCACCTGGAATCTGTGATTCACTGAATGTTTCGAACTGACCATTACCACTTACGGGGTGCGGCCTTTGTTCTGTGGATAATGTTGCCATACTTCCTGCCTGAATGGTCAGTTTTTTGATCGGTGTGATGGTCATATAAAACTGTTGCAATGACCATGGAGTCGAACCACCATCAATCTGAGCCATTCCCCATGAGGAGAATGAAATCCATTTGGCTGGCCTATAAGTGGCCATTGCTCCAAATCGGATGCCAGTTGATCCTGAACCATACAAACTATCAGTATGAAAATTCACTCCACTCAATGTTCCTGCATATATCTTATCGATTACCACAGTACTATCTTTGGTAACGTATATGCCAGTGATCTGAGCAAAAGAAGTTACACTAATTGCTACGAAAGCAATGATACTCATAATTTTTTTCATAGTATTTTTTGTTTTTTTGTTTGTTTTTTATTTAACTTGACTCTTTTTTGTTTGTGTATATAGTATATATTAAAAATACGATAAATATCAATACTTACCTAACAAATACTGTTGTTGGAAACTTACAACAAAATAGCCTTATATTTTTTAAAAAAACCTGTCAGGAAGACCAGACAGGAGGTAGATTTGTTTATTGAAATTTTAGACTGTATCCTACTACAAACATCGGAATATCCAATGCATGATTATAGGTTACTTCAGCAAACAGTTTTGATTGTTTCCCTATGGGGACATTTGCCTTATAAGAAACAAACCAATTCATTGGTTGTGTCCCAAACCACAACACAGCAGCACCGATCCTATGATTTTTTGCTATGGTCAGTCCCATTCCCTCGTAAGAGATAAAGAACTGTGGTTTGTAGCCAACCTCTTGTAACTGATCAGTTTTTGCAAACATTACTCCGTTCCAAGCTATCATATCAAGAGGTCCCAGTTTGTAAATAATCATTGGTCCAGTCCAGGGCATATTCTTGTAGATCCCGAAGCTTTCGATAAGCTTGAGATTTCCAAATCGCTTGCCCACATTGATAGTTATTCTATCAGCATTGGCTTGCATAAACAGCACCATATTAGGATTAACGCTATTTGTAAAGTCGAAACGTGTATCGAGTCCGCTTGCTATAGCGCCTTTACCTGAGGTAATAGTTACTTCTGAAAGACTATAGTTACCTAATCTTGGAGACGTCTGAGCAAAAGTCACGCTACTAATTACCACAAAGGCAATACTAACAAATACATTTTTCATGATTTTATTTTTAGTTTTGTTTTTTTGTTTTTTATTCACGATTGACATTTATTCAATCGCGTATATAGTATATATTAAAAATACGATAAACATCAATACCTACCTAGCAAATACTGTTGTCGGAAATTTACAACAAAACCAAAAGTTTCCACCCGGGTGGAAACTTTAGTTATTCTACTTATGAAGCTATTTTGGTGACTATCGCACCCGGGTGGAAACTTTCCCTATGTTTATCTATCAAACTTTCCTATGTTTTCTTTCTTTTTTTGTTCAATAATTTGCTGAGTATCTCATATATCATACGGAATGATTGGTTGTGTGGTATTGCCTGGAAGTTTACACATCTCCAGATAATAATGATTGACCATATCCCTAAACGCTGTATCTGGGTGTGTTAGTTTGCTCGCCAATGCAGTGAAATCCAGTGACTGAAACAATGTCGGATTTTCTATAAGCATACTGACCTCTTTTTGAAATTTAGAATCACTTCGTCCATCATTTCCAGGAATACATTGCTTAGCAATATGCGGTCTTGGAATTGCTCCGTATTTGTCCACCATTGCTTCTACAAAATCATACGCATGTTTCAGACTTTGCTCGGTATCGACCCCTACATGACCAAAGACCATAAGTAATTCTGGAGTAATGTTGTATTTTTCTTTCGAAATGCGAATAGCGTCCAGAATATTTTTTTCATCATTCTGTGGTTTTTTTATTCCCTTCCAAACATCAGGTCACATGCCATCTACTCCGTACCCGACCGTAGTGAAACCTGCCTCAACTAATTTTTCTAATGTTTTAGGGTGATTTTTGTCCAGATCAACGAATGATTTCGTCCCAGCAAGTCCACGAAAAGAAAAGGTAAAATCAGCACAAAAAAATCAAGGAATATTTCTCCTGAGATTCCACATCATATCAGCAAATTTTTCTAATTCATCGGGAGATTGAAATACATCAAGATTGGAAATATAGATATCCAAATGATGTTCTCATAAGTCCTGTAATCTTGCCATGATATAAAAAAGATCTTTTTCAATTGTCTCTGCATCTCTATATCTTTCTTTCTGATTCTTTTCAGCAGCGCAAAAGTCGCAGTTGAACTTACATCATTGAGACACATAGAGAGAAATTTCTCTACTAAAATATCTCAGAAAATCTGCATCTGATAATTTTTTGTATATAGGAATCAATGAAACATCTGGTGCTGATGCAAGATTTTCTGCATGAAAAATATTTTCCAAAACACCTGATTTCATACCATTTTCCACATTTTCTCAAAATATTTTTTTGAACTGAATATCATCCAATCCCAATATCTTTCACGTTCTAGATTTTTTTTGCGTAAGGACTTGTCCACCAAGTACAAAAACTAACTCATTTCCAAATTGTTGCCTCAATCTTTGAATGGTCTCAATGGTAATTGGGATATATGGTGCTCAGAGAAGGCTTATTCATACGATATTCGAATCTAATTGTATTGTCGGTCTAATATTTTCATCATGCAGAGCGATTTGTATCCCCGCATTATGAAGAATAGATCACATCGTCCACAATGATGTATTGGTATAGATATGTCATTGGGATGTTTCGTCTGCATATGAATGTCTAGGTTGTATAAGGTCAATTTTTTTGATCATTTTACAAAATGATAATATAAACGATACATAGATACCTATTGTCCCAATAAGATATCACGAAATATTCTAAGTGCATCAATATATATTGTATCAAATGCATCTGAACAATCTTTTGTCGTTTGTCTAAATATTTCGAAAGCTTCAGTAAATTCTGAAAGTACCTCTGGAAGCTCGGTAGGCATATTTCATGGGACCAAAAGACTATGAAGAAGCTCCAATTTTTTTTCAAGTAGCTCCTTTGCTGATAATTCTTTTTGTTTATTTTGTAGATCTTTTTCTATTTTTTTTATCAAATCTCAAGAATTGTCATATTCTTTTTCATTGAAGAATTCTTGCTGATTTTTCATATTTATCGCAATACTATATCATTGGTCTTTCATCTCTTCCAATATCCACTCAACCATTTGATTGGAACATGATCCATAAGAACCTGAATCCTCACGAATGTTTAACGATTTTGTATCATGGTCTATATCTATTCGTGCTCATCACAAAATATTTATTTCTCACACGTACTTTGATTGTAAGCCAATTTTATTTGCTATGTCAGCATGCATCTGATCTCAGGTAGCAACTAAGAAAAGCACATTAGTATCTGCTTGCTGGAAATCATCTACGTCAGATGTTCAACGCATCAATGCATGAGGTAATGATGTGACAATAAATTTATATGCTCAGTTTTTTTCTGGCAGTATTACTTTTCTTTGTAAGGGGAGATTATCCACATTAGTATACACAACGAATGATAATTTAACAAGATCCGCTAGTATCTTTTGTGTTGCATTGAAGCCATATTTTTTGTTTCTTGCAACAATCTCTGCAAATCATTCAATTCACAGAGTAATAAACAATTGATTAGATTTTTCTGTTATTTCGTTTTCTGTTCAGAGGAATAATTCATCGAATCAATCTCTAATATCTTGGATAATTGGCTCTTCCATTGGTATATTTTATAAAATAAATAATTAATCTGATTTTTTATTTTGATATTTTTGTGCTACTTCTTGAGCGACCATTTTGACTTCTTTTCCCTTTAATCTTTCAGCGTCTCGCATGTTTTCATATTCTATCCTATCATAAGAACCATCTTGTTGTATGAGTCGTCATTCTCGAGCTAATTGTCTTTTTCTACCAGCAGTATGATCTATTTGTTTGTAAATCACAATGACTCATATTCAGTTTTGTTTATCCATATATTCACTAGCTATTGTTGGTCTTATATAAGGAACCTCTCATCATGGCATATTATTATATGTCATCTCTGGTGGTAAACAATATACTGGCATCTGACGTCACTCGTATCTTTTATTTTGTTCTAACAATATTTTCTGTTTTGTAGATTGAAATGTTTCAGCAAATTTTTCTTGATCTTCCTTAGTCAATCATTTTGATTCTTCTTTTGCTAATGGAAAATCAAAAGTGTAGGTTCTAAAATTCTCCTTACTACTTGCTTTTACGGTTATGAACATTTTCCCATCTTTAGTTTCAGTTTTTTGAATTTCTAATGCACTAAAACAAAGAGATCGATTATCTTTGCGTGAATCATAAGCATCTCTATATACAACATGGACATCTTTTCTTTTCCCATCGTATCGTACAGCTACGTAATTACCATATTCCATTCATGCAGATTTAGAATCCCTACTAGTTCATTGTATATATGCTGCTACTTTATTTGCTATATCTACTTGTATATTGGATGATTCCTGATCAATAATATGTCATATAAATCATGGAATAGCTTCCAAAATCATTTCACCTGTGAGCTCTTTATTATCTCATTTTATTTTATCTAAAGCATTTCTTGTCTTTATCTTTTCCTCACAATCTTTTAATTTGGATGAATATATTTTTATAATTTTTTCTAAAGATTCTGTAGGATTTTCTATATCTCATGCAAATTCTTTGAGAAAATTTGACTGAGCCCGTTGGATTCTCTCTTTGGGAACTTGATATTGTCTATCTCATATATATTTTGCTAAATGATCAAGATTTGCTTTTTCCATATTTTCTCTTCATGATACACAGCCACCACATGAACTAGGCGTCTTGAAGTATCAGAATCATCAACCACATGAATATCAGTATTTCTTTATTTCACTTCGATATATCGCGATAAGTATTCTCGTATCTTCAGATAGATCCAAGAATTTTTCATCCATATCAATAATATTATTTTGTTGTATAAAATTTTCTACTAATGTATGTATTTTTGTATTTACATAATTATTTTTATAGGTATCCAAAAGTCAGATAAGTTTTTTTATTGTTTCAGCATCCAACTTCTTTACTGATGTATTAAGTAGTTTATCGATGCCTTGTAGAGAAGTAATTTTTTTTAGATCTCCATCTTTTATTAAATTCTCCAAAACTTCTGCATCTAAATTAATTTTAGCCAAATCTCAAAGATTAGTTAAAATTTCTCAACTTTTTGTTTTTGATGTTTCTGTTTCTTCTCCACTTTCTGAATTAGGTATTGGAGTATTAATTTTTTTTGTCATGTGTACTAATGATAATATAAAATTTTTTTGTACTAAAATAGATTATACTGTAATAACTTCAACAAACCCGATACCAGTCTTTTCATCGTAGCCAATCTTGATTTCGGTTCCATCAGAATCAAAATATATTTTTTTGTTTTTGAGTTTCTGCTTGGGGGTAGTTAGAATTATCTCATTTTCAGAATATGTATCATTAGAAGAAGCTTGTTTTTTCATTGCTTTCAATCATAGGAGATAAAAAATATTAGTGTAATTTAATGAATATATTACCATGATGATTAGTTCCTATACCATCAAATATTACTTTCACCACATCCCCTATTTTATATTCTTCTCCGGATTGTATAATCATCCTTCCTGAATAATTCTTTGTCAAAGATACATAAACAAATTTTCAACCAACATTATTCACTAATGCATCATAGGTCTCACCACGAATACATTCATCTAATAATTTATCAGGATGCGAATCACGAAATTTTATGAGTTTATGAACTCACTTCTCTCGTTCTGGAGAAACCATTATATATCACTTCTTCTCGTTTTTTCTGAGTCCAAACACTTCTATCTTGTCTCCATGTTTAAATACTGCATTATTTCCTACGCTTAATTTCGATAATCTCAATTCCACAGGACAATTATATGCTTTTACTATTCGATATAATGAGTTCTCGCCAACAACTTTAACGCTTTTAACTACATGGAGTGGAAATGTCTCCATGGTAATAGGATCTTTCAAAACATTCAACAAAGTATTTTGTGTATCATCTTGAACTTTCTTTACGTTCTTTGATACTACCACTTTTTGCTGCTCTTTTGGTTTCTCTGTCTTTTGGATATCAGTATTCTCTTCTGTTTGCTTTACTTTTCTATCTGACTTATTTGTATGTGGGCGCAATTCCTTATCTTCCCAATTCGTTTCATATTCTAAAATCTCTTTCTGCAGATCCTTGTACTCTTGCATATTTATTTCTCTGTTTATATGCATCATAAACCTCTTTCGAAGTATTTTCTGATAGTCAGTATCTATACATCTGACACATCAGCCAAGCATAGTAGTCATTTTGAGTGCATTCAATGGAATGTCTTTTACCCCAGTATATTCCTGCAATTTTTCTCTCTTCTCTTTTGGAGATTTATTTTTGACGGCATCAACATATTCTTCCTTGCATGCTTTCCTCAATAGTTCATTTATTCGACTTGCATAATTAACAGATCCAAGCATTTTTTCAGAGTCGAATCATTCACATCCTTGAATATCTAATAGATGCTGTTTGGTATATTCATTAAAAAGATATGAATCTTTCGGAATCTCCAATTTCGGTTTCTTGAATTCGAATATAGCTTTTTTGATATCATCGACCGTCTTTTTTCCTCACAATCCAAGTAATGAAACAGCTCAATATATTGTATCATTCAATAATAATTCATTTTCTTGTGTTGCATTATATTCTTGTGCGAACTTCCTGTATGATGCACCATTGAATGTTTCTGGTGTGAAATGCTCTCTGATGATACTGATAAACGTAGCCCTATCCGTGATCAATGTTTTGGGCATAATAGGTATATCATCTTTTTCCTCTCCAATAATTGGTCGATTCTGTGGATCATCTGTGAATACTGACTCCATCCTTCTGTTTCGATTCTCGTTATATACTATTTTCTTCCCTTGGTAGTTTTTGAGTTCTTCCTTATTTACATTCCTCAATCCTGGGACTATTCACTTGATTGCATATGTTGAATCTCTAAAGCAATTCCCCGAAACCTCATCAGAAATGAGGATGGTTATATCCTTATCATAAAAATAAAATTGATATCGTTGATTATTATCTTCTATGATGTTGTTTGCACGGAAGGGAATATTGTTTTCCAGAAGATATTTCATTAGTAATCATATTTTCTTGAAGGTAGGTGGGGTTGGATCAACCTTATCTCTACCACCATCATGACTACCACCCTTTCTTGGTATCTTATCTTTTTTGGGCTCTTGTGCAAAAAACGAATAATTGACCTTTTGTACAGAGATACCTAATTTCTTAAATAACTCTGATGGTATAGTATAATATTCGAAAATGTTTCTTGCTTTGGTCTGCGCAATTTCAAATAATTTCGTAAGCTCAGCTATTGTTGCTTGTCCTTGTCCTTCCAATATCTCTCTCACGTAGCCATAATGATCTCAACCAATCAATGGCTTAGGCGTAAATGAAACTGATGCTATATTTATCTTGTTCCTATTTTTTTTTACCTTCCCAATATTCATATCTCATGTATCATCTACATGAAATCATTTCTTATGCATTGTGGCTAGAAATTCCTCCGTATGGCTTTGTATATATTGTAATAAGGCATCATGAGGACCTTTTTTATTGTATTCTCTAATCTCATCATTTTTTTTGGTGCGCCTTTGTATTCTCTCATCCTGCCTATCAGTAGATTCCAAGAGAACAAATTGTACGTCATCTTTGATATCTTTCAATTGATTTTCAAACTGGCTTTCATTTTCCTTTGAAAAATTATTGATATCATTTTTGAATGCTTCAATTTTTTGTTTAAGATCTATTAATGAAATAGGTGTGTTCTTTCTCATCTGTGAATATATAATAATATAAAATACATAAACTTGACATTTCCATAAATAAGTAAATGTAGATAAATATCAATGCTGAACTAACAAATACTGTTGTCGGAAATTTACAACATAGAATATATATTCCCATGCACTGGGAATATATATACCCTCTCTATCATAAAAATTATAAAAAAACCTGCATTGCTGCAGGATAAAAAACCATTTCTGATTTTATTATTATTTGTCCTTTATGTTATCTCAGAAGTAAGCGACCCATGTTTTGGATTGTTTTTCAAGATCTTGAGCAATCATCGTATTTGGTATGACTATAATTTTGGATACCTCAAAACTATGTTCTCACATACTATCTACTCACCACACCTCTCACTTTTCTACCATCTCAAATCATTGGTATGGTTTGGTATACACAAAATCCGGATCGGAAGTATATACAATGTCTGTTATTCATATTTTCATCTGATCATTCTGACTAGGTAATTCTTTGCCCTGATGAAAATCTATAATAGTGTCTATAATTTCTTTTCCTATGGCAATGGTTGCATCGTCTTCATGACATCCGCACTCAAAGGCCATACCAAGTTTGAGTCTTGGCTGAAAATATTTAAGCAAGGACATCCCTTCTACACTCTCTATCAATCACTGAACGACATGATGTATTGGCATTTTGGATGCCAGAGCTAATGAGGATGGCTGTGAGGTACAAAGGATCATAGGATCACTTTTGCTAGGGGTAGAATGTAAATCAAACGCATAATCAATGGGTATTTCCTTAAAAAACTCTTTAATCTCATGTGCTCTACCGATTTCATAACTTCACCCAGTATCTTCACTAGCAAAAGCCCTATTGAGATCATGGTCTATATATCTCTTATTCATCTTCTTGCCTTCGAGATTGGCTTGTAGTGTTATGATTTTTCACCCCACTACCAATGTCTCTATTTTTTTGGTAAGATATGCTATAGCCTTTTCTCATACTATTTCATTTCCATGAACTCATCAGATAATCAATGTCGTTGGTCCTGGTTTTTTAAAATCTACTATATGAACTCATTGCATGACATGCTTTTTAAAAAAGATAAAAAACTTCTATGGTAAAGAGATTTGTCTATATTCCTTCTGTAAGATAGCTATCAATTCCTCCTTCTGTCCTTGGGTCAATGTAACATTATACATGAGACATCTTGCTTTTTGATCGAATTCTGCTTCTTTGCCTTTCATGCGTGGAGCCAAATGAGTTTTTCCTTCTTCGTACAAATTTTTTGGAAAAGGGATGCGTTCAAACCCTTGATGTATGCTTAAAGAAAACATAACATCATTTACTGTTGCCTCAACAATAACATCATATGCATGAGAGAATTCGCCCAATGTTTTGGCAATAAGATTTTTTCCTAATCCATGTCCTCTCATATCTGGATGGATAATAACGGATCATGTCTCACCTACACGAATATATTTTCCATCTAACATAAGCGTATCAAGTGGTTGCATGTGGGTAGGATAGATGCTTGCATTTCCCACGATCTTTCCATCAACAATAGCTATAATACTGGAGGCATATTTGGAAAGTATTTCTTCATCTGTATGTAAAACCATAGTGGGATTTGTCTGTATTTCTTGAAGTATTAGATTTTTGAGATGATCTTTGTATATGGATGCGTCGATATTAGCCTCTTGCGGAGTCGTGAAAAATATATTTGAATTGTTCATGGCGATAAGAATCAAAGAATAAAAAAAATCGTAAAATTTCTATACAACGATTTCATCGCCGTCGTGATTTTTTATATAATTTGTGATGTATCTGCATTACTTGTGTATCCATCATAGAGACTATCTTGTATAAAACATATTATCTCAATACTGTTTTTAATCATCCTGTTCCAAATTTTATAATTCTCGCTCCCCTATTCACCGTGGTTACTGAGATACCCAAATCTTCAGCTATCTCCCTCTGTGTCTTACCTTGGAGAAGTTGACGACAAAGATGAATCCTCTCTCCGATTTCTATAATTTCCTGAGGTGTAAGAATATCCTCAAGGAAGTTACATAACTCTTGCTCTTTTTTGATACCAAACAAGAGTTTGGATATCTGCTCGATTGATTTAACGTATATGCTTTTTGCCATGGGAATATGTTTTACTGTATTAAAACAGTGATACTATAATAAAATCATTAAACGAATCAAGAGAAAAATTATTTTAGTAATTTTGCTTATTCTACAGGATTATTTTTTAGCCGTCTTGTCTGCATTTCTCTATACCATTTCTGGAGATTTTCACAATTTCAATCTTTCGTTTCTCACATTCTCAATCTATTATTTCTCAGATATCGTTTTAGATCTCCATTGCGATTGATATGGTCTTGGATATACTGTTCTTTGTCCAATTTCCAGAGTATGGTGTCAGACCTCTCGTCAATATTTGGCAGATAGACGTAGTCTTTATGGTATTTGACTACAGAGAATCCGTTTGCATGAAACACCGCACCACTGGATTTATTGGCTACTGCATGATGTCACATAATAGCTTGTATCGTATCTCACACCACTAAGGTATCCATCAAAACATGTCTGATAGCTGGTGTACATGTTCATTTCTTTATCGTTCTATAACTCGCTTCCACATTGGGCATGATTTGTGAAGATACAGTGTTTCATGCTATTGGATCGTCGATTATATAGTCAGCATAGTTTTTGAGTAATATATATCCTAGCTCCTTTTTTATTTCGTCAGTCATAATATATAGACGATGATGCTCTATATTTTTTGTTAGTGCTATCATAATATCGTGAGCTATATCATGATATGAATCTGGCTTTTTTTCCAAGAGATAATTGCCATACTCCTGGTTCTGCTCTCGATGATTATATAATGTCTGAGCTAATGAAACTATCTTGGTTTCTTTTTGATTGTTTGTTCCATCTATTTTTTCTATATGATGATACGGTATATTCATGTGTATATATTACAAGGTAAAAAAAACCTCCCTATCTTGTATAGATAGGAAGGCCCAACGAGTTTGTATAATCTTTTATCAAAACTCAAAATCCTTCCTTCACGTATAAAAGAAGAATGTGCTATTTACCTTGTTTATCCTATGTACTGATAGTAATATGTTCATAAGCTCTTCACTACTATTAAAACAAATTCAAATCGTGTTTTTTTAATCATGCCTGTATACGATTTTTTTTATCTGTATGAATTTGCGTATCTCCTTTTGATATCTGCCATTTAAAATCATCCGTGGTTTTCCCTATATTTGGCAGGAATGTTTGATCGGTAACAAAATCCACTATCTGGAAGCCAGACTTTCTAAACACGCCAAAACTTCCCCTATTCCATGCAGAATGCCATCATACGATATGCTCTATATCATTTTGAGATAATACTTCCGCAATACTTTCTTTGACTGCTTGTGTACAAATTCCTTTATGCTGCAACAATGGATCAATTCTAAATCAGAGTTCTATCTCATTGTTGGTAGCATCAAAACAATGAAACAGTAAAAATCATACTACATCTTGAATTCCGTCGATTTTAATCGATTTGAAAATACTTTGCGGTGTATCAAATTCTTTTTGTAATATTGATAAATTCTGTGTAGGTGCCATAGGTGTCTCTTTGAGAAATCTCATAAACCCATTATTTTGTTGCCAATTGGAAACCAATACGGATAATCCATCAAGATCTTCTCTTGCCATATCCTGGATGACAATGTTTTTTGTAATTATATTTTTCATGGTATATGTAATAAAAATGATAAAAAAAACCTCCCTCTGTGGTGTTTGAGGAAGGCTTTGTGTATGTGACATTATACTATTTATCTACAATACGAGAAATCCTTCCTATTCTTAAAATAATAGAAGAAGGTAGTCTGAGATGTTTGTAATCGTATGTGCATACGTATTTTATTGTAATATAAATATACCATAGAGATACATATATTTTATTTGATATCAATATGTAATTAGTCCAAACTGCTGTCAATATATTACAACACCAACACACTGTCTTATTTTGAAATCATATATAAGGTAAATGGATTATCTGCCGTAGTTATCTGATCTATTATTTTGAGTGATGTATGAGAATTTTTTATACATTTTTGCAGATCTTCCTCACCCATTCTCTGTGAAGTAATACAATGAAAAATAGTATCATTGGGAATCTCTACATCAACTCCTGTCGGATGTATCTGTATGGATTGATTGTTTTTTTGATGAATCTTTGCGTCGATATGTATGGTAGTTGTCTTATCATTATACGTCACCTGAACCTCTATCATATCTTCTGGAATACCTAGCTTGATAAAAAAATTTTTGATGAATATATGTGTTTCCGGTGTATCATACATACGTATGATTTTTTCTTGTTCTTCTTTGCTTTTTGGTGGATTAAACAATGAAACGCATAATACGTCTCCTGTATTCATTATTTTGTTCATCTGCTGCAAAAACTTTTTTTGATATGCTCAAAAATTTCCAAATGTCCCCCCAAACAAAGTAAATGTATTTGCTGCTTCTCTTATATCTGGGATATTACATATTGATTCTTTGGGATTATTTGTTACTGAAGTTAGTGTTTTTATTTGATTATCTTCGAGTAAGGTATCTATTCGTTCTTGAGAAAACATTACCGTAGTTATTCCAAACGAAGCTCATCGTGATCATCTATTTTTGCTTATGCGTTTCTCTGCTTTAGAAAGCGATCTCAAACTACTGTCCATCAACAGCACGGTTCAAATACCTCATCTAGAATATGATTCGTTTGCTTGTATATTCGTATCTATATGATCAGAAATCATGATATAGTCTTTTTTTGCATTCCCACATCATAATCCTATGTATTTTTCTTTGAGATATGGTACAATTCTTTTTTTGTTTTCCTCTATAAGGCGTATCTCTTCTCTATAATACTTGTTATATGCACTTTTTTCTATTACCTCATCATACAAATTATCTCCATTATCCAAAAAGAAAAATTTAGAATCAAGTGAAATTTCTTGTTTTCATTTTTCAATATCCACAATAATATTCTGAATTTCTTCATTATCTTTTTTTATATCATCAATATATCTCTTTATTTCATGTCCCGCATCAAATCAGTTCAAACTATAGCCTATCTTTTGTAATTTTTCCTTTTGTTTTTGGAGTTCTTTTGGCATATTTTCTTTTCAATACATAGTATACAACGTAGAAATCATACTATCCCCCACAAATTTATTATTTTCCTGTAAAACAAAATCTTCTGGCATACCCAAAATGATACATAATTCCCTTGTTGTTTTCTCCCACTGTGCTATCAATGGCTCTTTACTTTTTATATATCCTAAGGTAGCAGACAAACCATCACAATAATTATCTACAATAGTTTTTTCTATTGGTGGGTTTTTTTTGATAAATTGAACTATCTGGTGTTTGATATCAGTATAAAATTTTTCTTGGGAAAAATGATATTCAGAAAACGCTTCTATCCCCATCAAAAATTCAAAATCGATATCTAAAGACTCTAGATTACCTACTGAACGGATGTTTTGGATGATGGCATTGTTTATGAAATTTTGCATTGTCCTAGATCGTATCTTGCATTCTATATCGATAGATTTCCCTTCTTGTGTGTGTACTTCTATGGGAATTTGCATTATAAGTGTACGAGTAAAGGGACCTATTTCACCGTTTTTTAGGTGAATGACTTCACTACTATGCTGTTGTTTTGCTGATGAAATTATATCTTGGATATTCGTAGGAAAAGGCGCAATATTTTTACTTAAAGCAATATCTGTGATGTTTTCAAACATTTTCTCATATGTTATATATTCTGTGTCTTTTGGTGGGAGGTTTTTCATATATATGCTAAGCATCAAAAGCAAGATAAAAATAGCTATCTCTTTTTTACTCATGGAACAAATCATTTTGGTATAGTATTTGTTTTACTCTGTTGAAAACTATTTACGATTTTTTGCTGTGGTATGTTTATCTTTTTTGTCACATCAGGTGCAGTCTGATTTGTCTGTTTTATGGAATTTTGGTCTTCCACTACTTCCTTTCCACGTGAGAGATAATAATTTACTAATGTTATGTCTATTCATTCTTCTGTACGATACGTATCCTTATCTTCAGATACATTTTTCGCAAATATATATGTATTTCCTTCAATACGTACTTCAGCTACATCATATTCCTTGCCTGATTTGCTATAATATTTGCCTATGTAATGAAAATCGTATTCCTGTCTTTCTTCATATATGATTTTTGTGGGGATATTATTTTCGTTTGCTTCACGAGTGTTTTTACATGATTCCTTATATTCTGTGGTATAGTTATCATATGGCACAAGAGCTATTCACTGATTTTGGAGTGCGGAAGCATTTCTTTGGATAAATCCCTCGAGATATGCCATGATATCTTTGTGATTATCTTTCTCTATATGATCCAACAATCATGTCTGCAACAAATCTTTGGTAAGCAACATCTTTATAGCATCCTTTTTTCAATTATATGTTTGGTTTTTTTCTCGATCATGATTTCACGTTAGGTTCATATATATTGCAGCAAATTTTTGATATACTTCATGGATTACTGGCCTGTTTTGATAAAAATAGTCATAAGCTATGATACTAGGATGTATATTTTTCCTATTGCTAATTTGATAAAAATAATCATATGCCATGACACGAGGATGTGTATTTTTCCTATTGCTAAGTGGAATAATATAATTATATGGCTTTTGTTCTCGTCTTTTTACATAGAGGTATCCATTTCTAACACAATGACTTTGTATCTTATAATCATTATTTATATATCTCCTAATTTTAGCATCATTTTCACTTTCTACAGCCATTGTTTTTATTTCTTTCAATTCCATTTTTGTTCAATTTTTGACACAGAGGAAATCAATACCATAAGGATACCTTATTTCTCCATTTGTTGGATCTGGAATATATGTGTCTTCTTTCATCGATGTTCCTTGCGCACCAGATAATCTTACCAGATTTTCATCTCACATATTGGAATCCAAAATAACATCTTTGAAATATTCTTCAAAATCTTTGAGGTGATCATAGGGCATCTGGTTGATGTCTTTTTCTACAAGAATATCACTATATTTTTGCGTAAACGCGTTACCTATACTGAACACATTGTTTGCATAATTTGATGTGTTTGAAAATTTTCAAAGTATTTTATCATCTTTGATATATATTTTTATCATTTTCTTTATTTCATCTTCATCGGTTTGAATATTATAGCGTACGGAAATATTTTCAAATATCTGATCAACTAACTTATTTATATATTCTATTTTTTCTTTTTCTGTTTTTATTTCATAATATCCATGATCATTTGCATAAAAAATTAGTTGTTGATTGCTAGCAAAATCACTATCTATTTTTTGTTGGTGTTTCTGTATCTCTTTATTATGGAGAATATTTTTCGTCAGCATTCATCATGAAAGCAAGGTAGCTCATATCAATATTCCGTATCATATATTTCTTGCTTTTTTAAATTTATCGTTTATTCATAATTTACTTTGCAATACAGCAACAGCTACACCATCACGTGACTTCTGTTGTTTTACGATAAATCATGCATCAGTAGCTATCTCTTGGAACATCTCTTTAGTAAATCTTTGAGATTTTATCGCTCGGATATGTTGCCCTGCCTCTTTGACGACCTTATTATATTTTCCTATCTGTATTTCTGTCTTTTCTGTAAATGTAGCCCCAACTTTTATCGCTGCAGGATTTGATCTATCATCGTATTCTACGACAAGTTCAAGCTTTGATCTATCTAAGCCCAATGCCTCAAATCCAGAGAGTATAAAATCACTTATCGCAGCATGTGTTCACGGATCATAATACGGTGTATCTTTTGCACCATAGGTAGCCCTAAGTTTATCGACCATATCTTTATACTTTGGATCTTGTTTGTTTGGTGCCTCAAAATACGTAATCACCGCAGGTACAGTAGTAAATGGGTGATTGGACTTCATACGTTTCAATAAATTGATAATGGTCTTCTTATTATCTTGATAGTATATTTCTGTGGCTGATCATACCTCCAAATTACTTATACTACCCCCAAAAAAATAATACATCTGATTTTCTACTGTATCAAATATACTATGTTTGAACCGATCTCCCGGCACAGATTCGCATACCATTCCTATTTTCTCTACATTTTTATTGGCCATATCTACATACACACCACTAACATCTATTCCTATATATTTTTTCCCTCTGAGATTGTCATGTTCGGGATCCCATTCATCAGAATATTCAATAAATTTCTTTCAACTTTCTGGTCAAAGTTCTATATGTGTTGTTCTATTTCTACTCATACCACTTATCATGGCACCTAATGTATTATCTTTGAACATTTCTTCCTCATTATCATTTATTTTTTCCTTATATAATGGTGCATTAGCTACTGCAGAAAATTTTACGGCGCCATTTTCTTTCCCCTCCTTATCATGTTTATCTCGAAAATAGAGAAAACTTCCATCACTTATTCTACGATACAAAAGCATTTCTTCCAAAAGAGTATCAGCCTCTTTTTGTGAAAGTCCATATTCATTTATTTTTTCTATTTTCTCTTCTCCATCTGTAAAATTATCAAAAATACCGCTCTTAGTGTCTCTTATTGTTTTTCTAGTTTCAAGACCTAATTCATGAGAGGTAATTATGTTGTATTTGCGAAGGAGTGTTTTTATTCCCATCAACTATTTTGATTTCCAGATAAAATTGAAGATACTCAACATGGTGTCATGGAATTTTTTACTATGAATAATAATCGCCGACATTTCTTCATCGCTAAACATGGCTATAGCCACTCTATTATCTCCATAAATATTTATTTCATGATGAAGTATAAAATCAAGATCTTTGATGAGCTTTGTCTCTTTGAATGATTTCTTGTCTACACTTTTGTATTCCTTATTGGTTTCTCCTGTATGTGAAATCACTTTGGCTTTAATTTTTAATTTAATTCTCTGAGGAAGAAATTCTTTGTAAAGATATTCTAGAAATTTTTTGTCAATCACTTCCAATCATAGAAAAGCACAGATAGGTTCTGTTGTAGAAGTAAGCAAATCATTATACATCTTTTTCATACCAGCTCATCACTCAAAAAATTGTATTTTTGGTTTATTACCAAACTTTTCTGCCATAGCTAAAAGTTCTGGTACTTTTTCCTTGAAACTTTCGTATTTCTGTTCCAACTGTTTGAGCAAAATATCTGGACTGATGACACTGTAATATTTTACTCATTCTTTGGTTGTCTCATTTACGATACCATCTCTCTTGAGATCTTCAAGCAAGGTATACGTCGTCGCTCTATTGAGCTCGGCGCGTCTCGCAATAGTGCTGGCGATAGAAGTCCCCAATTCCAAAGTCGTGAGATATACTCTCGCTTCTTTCTCGGATAGTCCGTAGTTTTGGAGGGTGATAAGTAAATTTGCGTCCATGATCATGTTGAAATAATAAAATATTGAAATGCTTAATGAAAGAGAATGATAAAATGAGATTAGTTATGGAACTTACTTACATACATCATCGATGATAGCCTGTACCATTTTCTTCTGAGTTGAATCGGCAATCTTTGGCATAAGAACATCTTCGATTGATCTTTTGATATCTTTACTATTGTTGAAATCCTGCATAATGAAGTTTCCTGCTCTGATAGAGAAGATAAATTTCAGTTCTTTATCCATATCAGCTTCTCATTTCATGGTTTTGGAATACAGTTCTCTGATTTTTCTCGCAACTTTCATGACGTTGGATATCGCAATAAACATATTGTAGATTTTTTTGTCATTTGGGACTTCTCACTGGACAACGTACTTATTCCAGAAATTTTCGAATTCTTCATAGGTCATCTGTGATACCGGACCATCAACATATTTGGATACGATAAATCATTCTTCCAATGCTTCCGGATAATCATCACTCATGATTCTCGCCCTATCTAGAAATTCCTGTGCAATATCGGACGTTCAGAGATAATATCTTGGATTCATCAATCCTACAATCAGTACAGATGGATGTGCAGGAATTTTCCCCAATTGCGGATCATTGATATATCTTTGTCCAGCCAACAGTGGATTGAGCAACTTCGCGATTCCTGGCCTAAGGGTATTTATCTCATCGAGCAAGATAATAGCTCCAGGTGTCTGCAATCATCTAATTAGCTCACTTTTTTGTTTGAATGATCACTCGTTATTGAGCTCTGGAGAAAACAAAAGATCTTCTTTTTCCATGCTTTGATTACATGAGATATGAAAAAGCTCCCTATTGGTAAGATTTGCTAAGATATCCATTTTGAAGTTTTTCCCTGTTCCTGCTTCACTTTCTACGATAATAAACCCTTCCTTATAAGTCATCTGTTGATCAAGCAAGGTTCCCATCTTTTCAAGAAATTTTTTGATACTTGGACCAACCACAGTCTTTGAGCTCAAATGAGGCACTCTTGGTCTTGCATCCAAATCTCGCAGTCATCATGATATAGTCGTCATCACTTCCAGCATCCTCGGAATGTAATATTGTTCGTCTATGATTTTTATCTTTTCCATGATTTGCTTATATGCCTCATTGGTTTCTACATTATCTCATAATTCTTTTTTGAGAGTATTGGATTGGGCTATCAAGTCCTTGAACTCTTTTCTTTTCCCGTTTGATCTCCGTTCACCAAGACGTTTTTTGATAACGATAAATTCCTCTTCTGTTACCTGGAATGGAAAATTCCCCAAAATCTTCTTGTTGATATCGGGTTCTATTTTGGTGCCTGTATTGGTCTCAAAGTATATCTTTATCTTATCATTAACTCTCTTACCCTTCAATTCCCGTGTTACTTTTTTGTGTATCTCTGGGAAGAAATAGAGTGAATTTGGTATGCCGTATTTGTCCAATGACTTCACTCATTTTTTGGTTACATCCTTGCTATATTTTACCGTCAATAATCTTTCCTTGAATATTGACTCCAACTGTACAATAAGTTCCTGTGATTTATTTGAAGAAATATCTTCAATAGCTGATTTTATTGCACGTACTAATGGATCATTTTTTTCCATATCCTTGATGGCATCTTCTTCGTATATCATACTTATAATTTGTTTTATTTGTCCTATCTGATCTTTTATCTCATCCACCTTAAGTTGCTCTTTCGCTTGGTTTTTCTTCTGCACATCAATCAGCGACTTGCCTAATTGATTTTGTCTTGTTTTTACCATACCTTTCATTGTTTCTTTATTTTTCTTTTTACCTTCTTCATCGAGATAGCTTATCATGTTTTCTGTTGTTTTCCATACCTCCAAATTGTAAACACTCGTGATCTGAGTCATAAAATCTATATTTTCGAGATACTCCTTGATGGTATTCAGATTGATATCTATTTTTTCCTGGATATCTTCCTGATGAGATTCACGATATTCGGATATCTTTTGATCTACGAGTTGAGTCAATTCTTTAATTTCTTTGTCTTTTGCTGTGGGCGCTACATTGGAGATCTGTGCTCTGTCTTTTTGAATTTCTCTGAGTGATGATTGGATATAGATAAGATTATTGAAATCCTCACCAGCACCCAGACTGCTTGCTAAATTATCGAGTCTCACATAGAGTTCATCTAATTTCGCTTGATTATATTTTTTGAATACGGTCGATTCTATCGGATCAAGTAATCCATGAACCGCAGCGATCTCAGGTGTTCTTTTGATTGCATCGATGATGCTTTTGACCTTGAGAAGATCCTCTACTGTTTCTGAATCATCAAATAATTCTTTCAATGTCTTGTTGTCAAATTCATCAAACGACATATTCCATATCTGGTGCCTCAATTTTGCCATATCTACATCCTCTTCTTCGGTCTCCAATGTTTCGGTATTGATCTTTATTCACTTGGCAAGCAAGGCTGTTGCGTCTTCCAATGTTTTATTCACTGTTTTCCTCACCTTGACACCTTCTCTTGTAAACTTAGCTCTACCCTCATATCCTACAGGGAATTCCTGCATATTGGTCTGCAATCTTCTCACTGTGTAGTCCGTATCCAACAGTATCAAATCATCATTATCATCAACGTACAAGATTTCTTGGATATCTGGGATCATGTCCTGTTCCATTAGACAACTTGCGCTATCTGGATCATTGAGATCTACATTGTGATCCATCTGAAATATCCTCAATTGTTGTGTTTTCTGTTCTGGATTGTTGCTGTCTTCTATCTCAAATATACAGGCGACAAAATTATTATTGTTGTCCATCGTCATATACTTGAGGTTGCCAAACATGCTGAGATCCTCCGTCTGCAAAATCTCATATCCCAACTCCTTATCTACCTGTATTATATTGATCTGATTCTCATCATGAGTCATAATCCGATTATTTTTCTGGTTAAGAATATGGAAACCCATCCCAGGAAGAACTGCTGATTTTGTTCAAGAAGACATACTTAGTATATTTCATCTTTGATTTACCTGTATATTTAAATTATTAAAGTTATTCTCCTTTTTTATCTCTTTTTTATGGTTTCATGAAATTATCCTCTTCATTATCGTCAATTCTTCCGCCGCCTGTATGTGTAAATCACTGACTCATGTATCAATTACTATCATTGGCATATTTTTAAAACTATTTTTAATTAGATGATATTCAATAGCATCACTTGAAGTGATAGTTGCAAGTTTGTTCTTTGCAACAGAAAATAGCTTTGGTACTTTATTTGTATCAAGATAATTGTTTTCATAGCCCTTATAACCCCACTCATTGGCTTTGCATATGGAGATAAAATCATCTATGGAAATTTCCACAGCAGGTCCTCATGGTTTTAAGGTCATGTTTATATACTCCTTGGGATAAAGCTTCATCCCTAATTCCTTATTCTCACCTTCTTGCGATGTTGAAGCTGTGTTGATAATGTCGTTCATGGTAAACTATTACTATGATAAAACTTATTTTTTGATAAATTTGGAGATGATATGTGAGAGTCTTGTTCTATGTGCATTCACAATCTTGTTTGAAAGATCTCATACATCCTTTGCATATACGGCGCCTCCGTCTTCCGGAGATCCGAAATAATATGTAATCAGTGGCATCTTGTTTGCAGAATTGTTGATATAATATGCAGTCACCCCCATACCCGACCTCTTGAGCTCCTGAATCAATCATCTCAACTCTGGTATCTCTTGAAATTGGTAGAGATCACCGTCACCGATAAAGGAGATATTTCCAAATGATTTTCCGCCGAGCTCTTTCATTTTCCTCTTCATGACGCTATAGGTATAGGTGATTGGTTCTTGACTATTTCCTCATCATCACCCGGTCGCTATCCTCATCAGTCTGCTTGGTATCTTGGTAGTACGATCAGAGAACTGTTCTCCGAAGGTCATCACTTCCTCTATCTTGTCTCCAAATATGATGATGTTCATCTGGACCTTGAAGTGTTCCAGTACCTTGGCCCTGGTAATCGCTGCTTTGATAGCATTTCTGAGCGGAGAGTTTACATCGCTGAAGGAACCCATACTTCCTGACTTATCTATCAAGATAGTCTCAAACATATTGATTTCGTTGACGTCTAATTCCATCTTATTTCTTTTGAAAATTTTATTGTCACCTGTAGTCTTCCAACGCACTAACTTGTTTCTGTCCATACTATATCCGCTACGATAATAGGTATCGTCGTCTTTGAGTATCTGATATTGAGGTGGAAGTAGTTTTTGGAGCTCATCAATCTGCTTTCTGACTTGCGGTTCCACTTCTTTCTCCAACTGCTTGTACAGCATATAGAGTTGCATTTCCTCTTCTTTGAATCAGAATCTTTCCATCTCTGATTTCATCTGTCTCTTCTGTTCTTGGATTTTTTCCTTGAGAATGTCGGTATAGTTTCTGAGTTTCTCCTTATATTCGTCACTGAGGAGAGATTCCTTGAGTTTTCTCTCTATCTCTTTCTCGTCCGTCAGATTTTCCATCTCTTTCTTCTCTTCTTCAAGGATTCCTTCGTTTCCTACCTTATCGACCATATCTTTGGCAAAGTCTTCCAATCATGATTCATCCAATGCTTTTTTCATCTCTTCTTTAGTCTTGGCTTGTTCAAGTTTATCAAGCGTTTCCTGTATTTTTTCCGCTTGCTGGCTAAGATTATCCTCTTTTGCTTTTTCGATTAGTTCGTCCAGCATCTCTGATGGTGATTTGTCAGATACCTTGTTCTTCTGTTTGACTTTGTTGCTACTCTGTGATTGTTTTTGAGATTTCTTGGGATCACTTTCTGACTCCTTATCCGATTCCTTTCACTCTTTATCTGAGTCCTTGTCTGAGTCTTTTCCTTCTTTGTCTGACTCTTTCCCTTCATCACCTTCTTCACCTTCTTCTCATCATTCATCACCTCATTCTTGATCATCATCAAAATTATTATCTGAATCCTGATTCTTCTCTTTGTCTTCCTTATCTTGTTCTTGTCCATTTTCTTTGCTCTTTTCTCCATCTTCCTTGACCGTAGGTGTTGCATCAAATCTTACTCGTATTTTATGCTCTTCATCTCGCACTTCAGATCGTGCATGTCCCTGGTTCTTTGTCAGATGTGCTTTTTTGTCTTTGGAAACGGATTGAACCATCTGTCCTACACATAGTCTCGCTGAGAGTCACAATTCCCTACATAATGCTACAAATAAACTATTTGCACTAAAACATTCCAATATAGGTGATTCGTCGAGATGTTTGATATAGTTGTTACTATTGGATTTATCTCTCAATGTTCCCTGTACTTTGGTAGAATATTTTTTGGTCGTGATGATATGTTTTTTGATAGCTTGAGCCGCTGCCAATGGAACAGACAATCAACTAAGTTTTTTCAATAGTTCTGCAGTCCCTGCTGTCAGATGATCAAATATTATTTTTTCGTTATCTTGAGGAATTGGTGGGGTCTTAGCCTTAGTCTGTCCCAATGCGAAATTGAAGCTGACATATTGCTGAGTCTTGCTGACGATATAGATACAGGTATTTTGATCTTTTTTGAATATAGGAGCATGTATGCCATTGAAACAGATGCTGGCAGTATCTGGCAATGCCGTATCCGGCAAAGGAACAGCAGTAATTCCTGCATTTACGATACCTGCATAAGTATACGTAGTAGTCCCTTCAGGAATATGGTGCTCGATATCCGATAGCTCTTTCTTCTTGGATCGAATATTGGTACGTCTGTCAAAATATGATTTCTTGCCTTGTACGTAATATCCCAAAAATGGTGGATATATCTCTGCGAATCTATTTGATTCCCCCATCGACTCTCAGAATTCACTATTTTGAGGTATATATTCATCCCTTTCTTCTGGAGGCGTTTCCATCTTGGATGTCTCTTGTTTTTGTTCCTGTGTTTCTGTTTCCTGGTCTTGGGTTTCTGTATGTTTTTTCTCTTCGAGCTCTTTTTCTGACTCACTCGTAAGTGCTTCCTCTATGTCTTTTTTTGTTGGTTTATCTCTTTCTTCCTCTTTCTTTTTTTTCTTTTTTGCGATCAACGACAAAATATATTCCTTGATTTTTTGCAAGGTAGTATCTCGTTCTTTTTGTCCATGATTTTTGTCTAAACTATCCATCTATTTCGTGAGGCAATAAATACGATACATTGCTATGAAAACTTTCAAAAATATTCAAATTTTCACTACGACTTAATTATATCCAGAATTGAAAAAAATGCAAAAAAAATGACCCCCTTTTAGAAGGTCATTATCATGGTAGTTTGTATGATATTTTACATAGTTAATAATCTCTTCACTACTCTCTCTTTCCCCATCACCTGCATCACGGAAAATAAATCAGGCGTCTGAGTTGCACAACAAATTTGAATTCTGAGAAACATAGCTAGATCTCATGTTTTTCCTACATATCATCATTCTTTAAATTCTGCATTATTTGCCGCAAAACCATATTTTTTTCAGATTTCTTTCAACTGAGCGAACCGTTCTTCTACGCTCATAGATAAATTTAATATTTGAACATATTCATCGACGAATTTTTTCATTAAGACCTTATCAGCTACCACATTTCCTTCTTTCAAGACTTCAATATTTCAACTAAGTTTGGTTCGTTCGTCATCGAAGAAGAATTTTAGTTGTGTCTCCACATCAACATAGGTGGTGAATCTCTTGGGGTCTTTTTCTGTATGACGTTCGATATTCAATGCTGCTTTTACGTATGGAATATCTGACTGCATAAGTGTAGCTAGTTCTGGTCTATATTTTTGTGCTCGATCCAAACTTTTATTATACAATTCGTCAGTTGATATTTTTGATACATAATTGTTATTTACACTTTGTAATTTTACCAGATCAAACAATGCTCCTGATTTTCCCATTTTTTCAAGTTGGATATCGAAATCAAGATAATTCTTTTCTGGATTAAGCTTTTGCCATTCTTCAAATCCTGGATCAACGATGGTGAGAAGATATTCGATGATTCATTGGGTAGCGTATCCATTTTCAAAGAAATATCAGATATCAGCCTCTGGATCATGTCTTTTGGAAAGTTTTCTCTTATTTCCATTGTCGAGTTTAAGTAATGATGCTGGATGACAGTAGTGAGGAGCTGATAGTCCAAATGCTGTAAAAAGTTGTATATGCAAAGGTACGGAAGCTAGCCACTCCTCTCCTCTTATTACGTGAGAGACTCTCATCAGATAATCATCCACAACGTGAGCAAGATGATAAGTCGGTAATTCATCGGATTTGATAAGCACAATATCGTTGAAATTGTCTATAGTTTCTATTCTTCATTTTATCACATCTTCAAATACCATTCTTTTTGTCACATCACCAGGAGAACGAAACCTAAGAACACAATTTTTGTCTGTTTGTAATTTTGTAAGTATTTCTTCTGGTGTTTTGTTTCTCCGAACGGAATAATTTCCATAAATACCTGGAGTTACTTTAGTCTTAGTCTGCTGATTACGAATAACTTCTAATTCTTCCGGCGTCATCCGACATGGATAAGCAAGTCCGTTTTCTAGCAAATATTTTGCAAATACTTTATAGATATCTTTTCTCTGTGATTGGGTATATGGCCCATACGCTCCTACATCTTTATAGTTTTCTCCAATAGGACCTTCATCAATCTGGATACCAAAATTTTTCATATAATTGATAATCAAACTTACCGTTCCCTCCACTTCTCTTTTTTGATCCGTGTCTTCTATTCTCAGAAAAAAAGTACCGCCATTTTGTTTAGCAAATTTCCACTCTACAAAAAACGCGTACACTCCTCAAATATGCAAAAAACCAGTAGGACTCGGTGCAAAACGCGAACAGATAAAATTGGCTCTTTGTGGATATTTTTTTTCTAAATCCTGAATAGTTTCCCTTACCTCAGGAAATATGATATCAGCAATCTCTTTTCGCGTAGTCATTAGATTATAATGATAAATGATAAATGATACATGATAGATTAAGAATATAGATTAAAAGTTCAAGAAAATCATCTTGATTATGGCATATAATTCTATTATACTCGTGCTAAGTGATTTTATTATCTTATATACAAAAAACATGAATAAACAAACAACTAACTGACTTTTCCTTTTGGGAGCAACATTGATTTTAGCACTTACCGTATTTTTTATGGGAAATGCTATGATTCAATCAAACAAAAACAATCAACAATCATCTATGGGCATAAGCAATACTATCTCTGTTATGGGAGAAGGGAAAGCATCTGTAAGTCCAGATATGTTGGTTATCAATATTTCTGTCTCTGAACTTGCTGCTACTACCGAGTTAGCACAAACGCAAGCTAATACAAAAATCAATAAAGTTAAAACACTCCTCAAAGATGCTGGCATTGAAGATAAAGACATTAAAACTACCAATGTTAATGCATATCCAGAGTACGATCGAAGCCAATCAGGAAGAAAATTGCTTGGATATAGAGCACAACAAAGTCTTAGTATTAATGTTGCTTGAGAAAAATTTGGAGAAAAATGAGGGAATATCGTAACACAAATTTCTACTATCTGATGAGTAAATGTAGATAATACCTACTTTGATCTTAAAGATAAAAATACTGCCTATCAATGAGCTCGTGAAAAAGCATTTGCTGACGCAAAAGCAAAAGCTGAACAATTAGCAAAAGCTAGTGGCGTTACCCTTGGGAAACCCGTTATGATTACTGATAATAGCTATGCTAATCCAACGTATCCTATGTATTATGCAAAAGAGCAATCTATGTGAATGTGAGCAACAGCTGATGTTGCCGTAAGTAACTCATTATCTCCTGGAGAAACAGAAGTTGTCATCAATGTAAATGTTATGTATCAGATCAAGTAAAGAAAAAAAATATACGCAAAGAGACGTCATTTCTGACGTCTCTTTTTTATACATTATACCAATAGCATTTTTCCCATAGCGAGCCGTCATTCCCGACTTGATTGGGAATCCAGCCTGCCTGTGATAGGGAAGTTTGCTTAGTATGGATTCCCGCTTCCGCGGGAATGACGTACACACGGTCGGGAATGGTCTGGGGAAACAAAAAAGTGAAGCAATTATATAACAAATAAAAACAAAAAGATATCTAATTAAATCATTTATACCTTTTTCTCCATATCATTGTCACTAGACCAAGGACAAAGAATCAGAGGAAGAATCGTTGTGATATACTAAATCGACCATGAAATTCTAATTGTGAATCTGCTCTAAGATATTCAAGTAAGAATCTTACTGTACTATATCCTATCAAGAAAACTGCAACTATTTTGCCTGGTTGAGCTTTTTTGGTTTTCACCCGGGTGCGAATGATACTCATAGTTATAATAAGCAATACCAGTCATTCAAAAAAACTGGAAAGAAGATTAGTATTTACCCTCAGCTGATTATCTACTTGCGTATAAACATGAAATATATTGAGATCATTGAATAAGGAAAATAATGGATATCACAGACGGGGTAATCGATCTGATACTATTACACCGTACAGTTCCTGATTGAGAAAATTTCCTATTCTTCACACCATAATTCCAAATGGTAATATTGCGAAGATAAGATCACCAAGCAAAAGTAATTCTTTGGTGGTGAGACGTTTCTTTCGTGCTAATATGGCCAGTGCTATGGTTACTCCAAATATTCCACCGATAAACGACATTCATCATTGCCAGACTTTGAATATGTCACCCGGGTGCGACCAGTAATATCCAAAATCATAAATCACAACATGGCCCAATCTTCATCAGAGAATAACTCACAAAAATATGCAAAGCATGAGGTCATCGATATTGTTTTGAAGAAATGTCTGCATGCGAGGAAATGTGCTTCAGAATATATTTCTCTTTGCAATCCGATGAAGAAAGAGATATCCCGCCAAAAACGCGATGAAATAGAATATTCCATATCGATAAATATCGATTGATCCGATAGAAAATGCTATCATGAGTATATATTGAAAAATAAATATCTCTTGTATACTCAAGAAGGAGTACAAAATCAATTGTATTACAAGCAATCCCATTGCAAAAAAGGAGGAAAAAGATATAAAGACAAGCACAAACATAAAAAACCAAGGCCTATGACAACTCTTCTACTAAGTATCTTTGGTGCATGCTTTCTGGCCACTATCATCGTCTTATTGTTGGCGTTTGGAAGCGGCCCTACAGAGCGTCTTTGTGTGATAAAAAACAGCATCATTGCAGAGACCGTGACTGTTTTTTGGCTCTCAATGAGTGTTCTTTCCTGGTCAGTTTTCATTGGATGGGAGATGTATCTTCTTTACAATAAAATCCCTTTCTTGACTAATTGATTGCTCTAAGTGATTGCTTCCGGATATATCCTGAAGTTTTTTTGTTGTAAAAAAAACTAGGAATATTCCTAGTTTTATAGGTATATGTTCACTACTTATTTTACTACTCACTCTTTTGGTATGGCCATTTTTTTGTATTCTTGTATCAATCCTGCCTGTACTCTAGATTTCATAACATCTGTAGGGATACCAGCATTTGGATTAAAACAAAAACTCACTTTAAATTTACATATCTTTTGATCAAACCCCTGAATAAGTACCTGTGTATATTCTTTATATATAATAAAATCATATGAATTGGTTTTTGTAAGCGTCACCTCTATTATTTTTTCTATATCTAGATTAATATCCACATTGAGATCTATCTCGAGTCTTAATACTGATTCTAGACTATATGTTCTGATAATTGCTCTTACAAACTTAGAATTTGGAATTACTACTCTTTTGAAATCGAAGGACCTCAGGATAATATTTTTCATATCAATCTCTTCTATTTTTCCTGTTACCTCTCATCCAGGCAATTTAACAGAAACTATACTACCTGGCTGATATTCTTTGGTTGTATAAATCATAATACCTGAAATAAGATTGGTAAGCGTTTGTCTAAACGCGAATCCTACTCCGATAGATATTCCTCCGAGAATCAATCCTACTTGGATACCAACAATACTGAAACTTATAAATAAGGAAAACATCGCAAGCGCATAAAAAATTATATCACCTAACAATGCTGAAACATTTTCTACATCTTTATTTCATTTAAGAACGAAATTTTTGGTAACCTTATTTTTAATATATGTTGCAAGGATTTTGGATACTGACAACAAAATGAAGCTTAAAACAATCGCTATAATAATAGCGAGGAGTTTAGAAACAAAAGGATTTTCATACATCCTAATAAGGAAACCTCGAAATGTCTCTTGCACTGTTGTTGCTGCTGTTCATAATGTATTCATACGATAATGCTTAAATGACTAAATACTTAAAATTTAGTATTTTAACAGTTTAATTATAGTCTGAATTTTTAAAAAAGCAAATCTTGAGGGATTCACAAGCAAATTTCTGAAATAGAAGTTTATAAAAAAATTCCACCGTGCCTACATCATTCCGGCGTTAAGGTTTGGAGCCAGAATCTATACCTATACATCCTAATGGTTCCTTTGTATGTATTTTCTCTTCCATTCTCTTTTCCACCTCTTAGTATGAGGACTTGGCACGGGAATGCCGCCGAGATGGTTTAGCTAATCACTTGATACTCATAACAAGATTTATAGTATAGTTGTATTTATCATTATTCATATATATATGCGAACGCTCATTATCTTATTAGCACTTGTTGTGGGTATAGTACTCGTTGTCCTTTGGGTATTTTTTAAAGATGATAGTTGGAATTTCCAAAACATGTTCAATATCTTCAAAAAAGACCATAAAGAAAATATATCTGCTGACCACCTTCACAAGATCAATACCAAATATTTCACGGAATGACTCGAATTGATCGAATTTCATCATCCAGAACTCAATCATTTGAAAAAAATATTACATACACATATCATTGGGATGGATAGTCTTATCAATGCTATTATTATCAATATCCTCTGTGGTGGACATGTGCTGGTAGAATGATTTCCTGGATTGGCAAAAACAAAAACTATCCATACTTTTTCTCAGCTTCTTGGTTTGGATTTCAAAAGAATACAATTTACCCCTGATCTTTTGCCTGCAGATATCCTTGGATGAGAAATCTACAATAGCAAATCACAAGCATTTGATACCAAAATGTGACCGATCATGGCAAACATCATCCTCGCAGATGAAATCAATAGAACAACTCCCAAGGTCCAATCAGCACTCCTTGAAGCCATGCAAGAACATCAGGTAACTATCTGATGAATCACCCATAAATTACCCTCACCATTCTTTGTCTTGGCTACCCAAAATCCTATAGAGCAAGAAGGAACCTATCCCCTTCCTGAGGCTCAGATTGATAGATTTTTATTTAAGGTTTTGGTCACTTATCCAAGTCTAGCGCAGGAGAAACAAATCCTTGATACTCTAGAAAAAGAAGATAGTACAACAATTAAAAGTGTTGTCTCTCATAAGCAATTGGAATCAATCAAAAAAGATATCGACGATATCACGATCTCTGATGAGATCAAACATTATATCACGAGACTCACGAGTATAACCAGACAAGAACATGAATATATCCTCTACGGAACTTCACCAAGAGGTTCTATAGGACTGATGCTTGCGAGTAAAGCAGTTGCTTTGGCTACCGGAAGGAAGTATGTAACGCATGAAGATGTCCAAAAAGTTGCCTTACCCGTGCTTAGGCATAGAATCATTTTGAATTATCAAGCAAAATTAGCGTGATTGACGGAAGATCAGGTATTACTTGAACTATTTGAAACGGTAACACTCGTATAAATTCGACTAATAATGATTGATTATTATAGATATAAAATATACTTGACTTTTTATATAAAATATTTATATATTTTTTATAAAAACAAAATATAATGACTACAGACGAAATGAAAAATGTTTTGGCAGCAGCTGATTCATTAGGAATGAAAGAGATTACAAAGGAATGGTTACACCTTTTTACCATTGGTTGGATAATCTCTCCTACCTCTTGTTCATGTGGTGGATCTTGGGCATGGATGAAGCCTAGATCATCTGGTGCTATGGAAATGCATGGTTGTGTATGTCACCAATCACCGATTGTTGAGATTGCGCCAGGATTGGTTTATCGACCAAAAAACAATTAAACATCAAAAATAGTCGATTATATTGATTGATTGTTTGTATAACGATTACGAATCGACTTGATGATAAAGCAATATTATGTGAAGGTCTCATTTTTGAGACCTTTTTTTTACTAAAAAAACTTTCTGGTAGCATCTACGATAGCATCTAGATCATTGCTAGTAAATCTTCTGTATTTCCTGCTCAAACTTCATGAGCTTTTTGTTTTATCAAGAAAATCCATCTGATTTTGGAATCCTGAAACGTACGTCTTCGTAAAGGAATAGAGATCCTTCACGGGTTTCACATAGTCAGATTTTATCAAAAATGTTTTATCATTGAGTGTTAGACGTTGGACATTGAAAAGATAATAGAGTGCATTACTAGGATTTGGTTTACCTGCGTTATATATATCAAGAATTTTATCATAAAATTTGTTTGACTGAAAATCTATCACAGATCGGTCTAATTCACCTAGCGTTCGATGTTTCAATCCATTGGTGAGATCGACATTGAAATATATTGCCCCTACTATTCTTGTCTCTCTCAACAGAAAATCTTTGAGCTGAAGAAGCCAGGTGTTTTTGAGTTGATCATTGCTTTCATATACTTCGCGTGATTTGTTGAAATTATATGCTCAGGTATAATTGACTGCGGTGGTTCCTACTTCATCTACAAAGATAGGTTTATCAAAAGCTTTGAGTCTATCTAATGTTTTTCGTCCTGCTGCATTGACTATCTGATCAGGTGTCCCTCGTCGTCTATTGCTATTTCCCTTTCCTCGATTATAAAAGGTTACGCCCATCAGATCCACATATTTGTCCCCAGGATAATAATCTTCAAATGTAGGACAGTTTAATTTTGCCTTAACGTTTTGCTGACAATGAAGAAATGTCGCTGTCTGAGATGGCTTACCTCACTTTGCTGGAAGATCCCGTGCATTGACGGACATATCAAAGAGAATATTTTCTTGGCTCAATCATAGTGTTCTAGAGAGTTCTCGTACATGCACCCATGCTTTTTTGAAAGTGATTGGATTGGAACTTCGTGGATATCGTCATCCATTCATCTCATGCATCGTACGGAAAATCACTCTGAGATTATTTTTTTTAACATCTTGAAAAAATTGTTTGTATTGTACGTCAAATTTACCTTCCGCTACCTCTGCTGCGGTAAACATATTTGGTGAGAGCGAAATATGATAGATTTTATCTTCCCCAAGTTCCTTATTAAACTTATTCATCATGCTCTCTACATGTGGTCATCGTGGATCGAAAATAAAAGATACGATAGGGATATCGAGTTTGTATTCTTTCTCTATACGTTGGATATTTTCGATACTATTGTCTCGTGATTTCATACCAAAAACATACGCATCTGCCTTTGTTCACAGAGAAAATATTCCAACAACGACAACCATACTTATCATAATTTTGAACTTCATATCTATAATAATTTAAAATTTAAAATTTTTAATTCTCAATTTTCAATTCTCAATTTTAAATTCTAAATTTCCACCACGGTTGTTCATACGAATCCACTTTTTTTTCCTTTGCCTGTAGGAGTTCTCCAGAGCTTAAGCAGCATGTTCGGCAATTTTATTTGTTTATCATAGGTGATATCGATAAATAATGTAGTCTCTATCACTAGTTCTTCTGGCGTGAGATAGATGTTTTTTATCTTCCCCAAATCAGGAGTGATACTAAATTTCCTGTTTCCCAAATGAAGTACCATAGATTCTACTGGACGAGTAATAACTCTTGGACTGATATCAAATTTTTCTGGCAATCTCAATGATTGGATGCTTTCTGGACTTAATTTCTTCCCTTTGAGCGTTCATTCGTCTCGATAATAATCGATATGTTTTCCTCACATCGGTATCTGATCTATAGCATTAAGATGTTTGAGTGTTTCTCTTATCCCATGTTTGAAGATAATCTCATATGCGCTGAGTGATTCTGTACTCTCTCCATCTTCTGCGGATGTATTATTCTCTTGATACTCTATACCAACTACTTCTTGTTGTGGTGAGGCTATGCTTGCCTGTGTTGTATATTCTGCAGATGGACTCATCAATAATAAAGCGGTCAGATATGCACGTATGATTGGCAGAATACGCTTCTTTTTCTCATGTTGGTTTGTTCTATTATACTCTTCATTTATTTTTGCACGCATACGCTGATATCCTTCTATCAAATAAAATACTTGTACTATACACTATAGAATAATTTTTATCTTATTTTTTATTTGATAAATACGGTGTATACATTTACAAAAAAATATCCAGCCATAATTATACTCACTACTATTTTTAAAAGACTTCAACTGACGAATCCTACAAACGATCCTCGTGCTGATCTCAGTGCATGATCGTGCTTTTTACCTGTATACCTTTCTCCAAGATATGCTCATATAAATGGTCCAGCGATTAATCCCAATAATCAAAATGGTCAGATAACGATACCAAAAATTGGTAGTATAATAACTGATACTACGAGTCATATATTGCTTCCACGTACTCCTCGCTTAGTTCCGCCAAATTTTTTGGTCCCTCGTGCAGGGATGACATAATCTAATACGGTAAGGAAGATGATAACCAATGCCCAGACGATGAAAAAGGTCCAGCTAAAAGGATGTGCTGAAGTTAATTGCAAAAGTATAAATGCAACATATGCAAGCAATGGTCCGGGGAGTACTGGCAGAATAGATCCAATGACACCAACAATACTCAAGAGTGCTCAGAAGACAATAAGAACGATATCCATATTTAAAATAATTTTAAATGATAAATGTTAGATTTTAAAATTATCACAAGAGAAAATTGTTCTTAGTAGTATATATATTTACTCAGTGCTATCAACTTTTTTTGAATATAAGAGAAACCCCCAGAGAAACTTACGTTTCACTAGGGATTTGGAAGCGTATTGCCGGTGATTCACCGGTATAAAAAGACTTAGGTCCTTGGCACGGATGCCTATATGAGGACTGAGGGAAATAGAGATAAACCTCATTACCAAGTCTCATTATCATAGTCTGATACACCCCGCAGCTCTGCTGGCTGGTAAGGGATTATTTTATGATGGATGAGTTTTACTCCCGTCCTATCAAACCATAATAACTAGAGGGCTCCATCATTTTGATGTGCCATTCCCTGTGGGCTGGAAAGTCTCTTAGGCCTTCCTCTTTTTTCTTCCTCCGGGATATGTAAGAGCATTAGGGCAGCGATTATAGTTACGCTGATATCCTGTGCTTGCCGGGTTTTGCCTTCCGATATTTTTGCATTAATTGCGCGGATAGGCGATCTGCCGGAGGATTTTATTTACTAGACGCGGGCTAATATTAGTCCGTTAGGTAAACCCAGTAAAGTACCAGGGGTTACCGGAATCGAGTTGCGGGTTTTTCATATTTCCGGATCGATTTAATTGTTTTCCCAGTGCATAGCCATGATCTTTGCATTTGTCAGCCGACTTGTCTAGGGTATTTTCTTTTTTTCACCAGAGTGAGATTGGGCGTTCTTTCTTACGAAAGGGGTTTACCGTCTCGCTCAATTTTTTTTGCTTTGTTTTTTTTGTGAAGGCCTTCCAGACTTCATTGGGGAACCGTCTCCCTTGCCTCCCATTTTCCGTTAACATCCACGGAAATAGCGATTAAATCACGTCCCCCTACATGGTTTGTTTTGACGGGGATGTAGCATACGTACGTACATGAGGAAGTATTAGTCATGGGGTTCCTCGTCCCTTATTCTCGGACCATAGATGGCCTCCTCCTTTATTTATTTATTTTTGTTGTCTATCTTATAATTATTTATATTGTAATGTCAAGTCTTTTTTTTTCTTTTTTTATATAAAGAAAAAGGAGAAGGTTGGGTGCTCTGGTATAACCAGTTAGACGAACCTATCTCCTTTAGAGTTGGGTGGCAGAGATACTGCGTATGCAGTTCATTGTGCCGTGCGGATACCCGCAAAAGAGAATTAATAATTACTATTGTGCGAGCCGATTAACGTTGCTCGCTTTCTTTGTCCATAAGGACTCACTTCCAATTTTTTGTTGTCAGACACATGGGAGCCTACTCCATGTGCACGGCGTGCCTTAATGCATAATGCTTGGAAGATTACTGAAATATCAGTATGTCAAAGAACATTTTCCCATATATCCTGAAACGGAATATCATTCTGAACACATTGGGATTTTCTTATATATATTTTTTGAGAAATAGCAAGAGTAAAAATATCAAAAAAACCATCACCGCAAACGATGATGGAACTAGAATACTACGATTAGCTTCTACGAAATAACTCTTCATAAGCAGGCCCTTGTTTCCTGAGAACAAAGAGTTCTTTTTTGGGGGATTTTGTCTTCATGATATATGCCCGTTGTTTTCTTGTTGGGTGGCTATATCCGACACCTGCCTGATTTTTTATTACAGGTATCCAATTTTTGAAGATTTGATACCATCCTCGTTTGAGGGGTCTTGCTGTGTACTTGATTTCAAATTTCATAAAAGATATGGTTAGGGATTTTGTTTATCATAGGTGAAAACTAGACAAAAATTTCATGCTCTTCGATTTCTTTTCGTTTCCCTTCTGGGATATCTCACAGTTTACAATTTCCTATCTGTGTCCTATGAAGCTTCACCACCTTATTATCTACTGCTTCCAGCATCCTTTTCACTTGATGATATTTCCCTTCGTGGATCATGAGGACGATTTTTTTCTCTGCTGTTTTGATCACCTGCGCGGGTAAGGTATGATATCCATCGTCAAGGACTACGCCTGCAGTCAGTTGTTTGATAGCCTCATCACTGATGGGTTTTGCTAGATCGACTTCATAGGTTTTCATCATTTTCTTTTTGGGTGAAATGATACGATGATTGATTTCACCATCATTAGTAATGAGGACAAGTCCAGTGGTATCAGCATCCAATCTGCCTGCTACATGGAGTGTCTCTTTGTAGATACAATCATCTAATAAGGTACGATAACTTTTATATTTGCCTTCAGCGACATCGCTACACACATATCCTACAGGCTTGTGTAAGAGAATCACCACGATTGGTTTATAGGGAATCGTCATGCCATCATACTGGATGATATCTCAGATATGTAGCACATGTCAGGTATTTTCTATGACTTCATCACCTACTACTATAGCTCATGATTTGAATACTTCTTTTGCTTGTCTTCTTGATACCAGTCATAGACTAGCAAGATATTTATCTATTCTCATAAGATATATATGAATAAAATATTATTTTCTCTACTTGGGGCTTTTCGCGCCCCAAACCCACGACCAGTATTTTTACTAGGATGCAAAAATACTGGATATTTCGAACCATAATCCTGATAAGGATTGAAAGAGAGAATTATGCTGTAAGTACAAAAAAATCCTTTTTTCCGCTAGTAAGGCAATATCCCGTATCCCTTCCTATCACGCTTATCGTGTTTTTATTGCTTTCTTATATATATCGAAATTGGACGTATTAGCTTTCTTTCTTGTAGGATACGTTGCTCGACCTACTTTACACGCTGCATTGTTACTAGCGGTATCTGATAGTTTGTTTTTATTTGCTCTGTTTTTATAATCCGGGAACAGGGAAAGACAAAGCTAACTCTCTGACTTTATTTTTGAGCTCTGCTAATATTTCTTCATTATCTGTATTTTTCAATGCTTGATCCATATATTCAACGATTTTTTTTGTCTCCTCTTCTTTGATCCCTCTTGTTGTCATCGCGGGAAGACCGATTCTAAGTCCAGAGGGACGGAATGGTGGATTTGGATCGTCAGGTATCGTGGATTTTGATGTTGAGATTCAGATTTTATCTAAAGTTTTTTCTGCGAGAGATCCATCTAATGCTGTTCCTGAAAAATCAACGATTACCATATGATTGTCCGTTCATCCGGTAACTAATTTGTATCCACGAGCAGTTAATTCTGATGCTAATATCTGAGCATTTTTGAGTGCTTGCTCTGCATATGCTTTGAATTCCGGTGACTGTGCCTCTTTCAATGCTACAGCGATAGCACAAATAGTATTCATATGTGGTCATCATTGCATACCAGGAAATACTGCTCTATCAATTCTTGTCGGAATATTTTCTATCGTATCTTCTGGTTTTTTGAGCGGATTGGAAACAATTCATTTACTGAGAATCAACGCTCATCTCGGTCCTCTGAGCGATTTATGAGTCGTCGTCATCATCACGTGAAAACCATAGTCCAAGGGATTTTTGAGTACTCCTGCTGCGATAAATCAACCAATATGTGACACATCTGCAAATGCAATAGCTCAGACTTCCTTTGCTATTTCTACAAATTTTTCGTAGTCAAGTTCTCTCGGATAGGCAGAAAATCATGCTAAAATTATTTTGGGTTTGTATTCATGTGCGAGTTTACGTACCTGGTCAAAATCTACCTTCCCTTCTGCTGTTGTTTTGTATCTGATGAAGTTGAATACTTTGGAAAAAAATGTCACCGGAGCGCCATGGGTAAGATGACCACCATGACTCAGGTCCATTCATAAAATAGTATCTCCAGGATTCATCAATGCCGAATACACACACAAATTGGCAGCTGCACCTGAAAGCCCTTGCACATTTGCATGGTCTGCATGAAATATTTCTTTTGCTCTATCGATAGCGAGCTGTTCTATAATGTCAGTATTTTCTTGTCCGCCATAATATCTTCTCCCAGGAAAGCCTTCAGCATATTTATTGGCAAACACTGAAGATTGTGTTTCAAGTACTGCAGGTGATTGATAATTTTCACTTGCAATAAGCTCCATCCCTTCTGACTGACGTTGCTGTTCAGCGAGGATTGCTGCGTAAATAATTTGATCTACGTTTTGGATGTTCTTCATCTTGTCTCTATTTTTATAGAATAAATACGAATATATGTGTTGAAATATATATATTCACACTACACTAGCAAGATAATTAGCTGATAAATAACCGTATTAATTGATTCCGTATACTCGTGCCGGAGGAACGTTTAAAAATGTGAATCCTATATACGATATCGGAAAATCAGCATATTTTTTTTTGAATGTTGCTGGTTGATAGGTAAACGTTCTAAATATAGTGCCCTGGGAAGTATAGTCCTTTAGCTCTTTATGAATACTTTCTGCTGGCAAAAATGGTAATCATGAGATGATGAGATCTATTTTTTTGATATCATGTTTCTGTTTTATTTTATCTATATTTCTCACATCATCTTTTTCTAATAGTATAGTATCACTAAATTTATCTTGTAACATTTCTATATATACGTCCTCTATTTCTATAACAATAATTTTGGTGGATGGTTTAGCATGGTTAAGAATATGCTCAGTAAATATTCATGTTCCTGCACCCAGCTCTATAACACAATCTATCTGTTCCCAGTCTATTCACTTTAGCATCTGCTTCGCCAAAAATTTTGAGCTTGGCGTGACTGAAGCATTTTTTTTGCCATTTTTTATTTGTTGTAATAGAAAAATAATTCTTTCACCCATACTTTATGTGAAATAGATATAAAAAACCGGGTAAATTTTATCCGTGCATTATCGCTAATATTTCGTCGATGTTTTTTCTTTCATTGGAAACTTTGGGAACTTTGTGCTGACCACCAAGCTTGTTTTTGTTTTTCATCCATTCATAGAAGGTACCTTGTTTTACACAGTGGACTACGGGTTCTCCAAGCACTTTAGTATCATATCTTTCATCAAAATAGTAGGAATTGATAGTACAGAGTTGCTTATCTAAGGCCTTAGCAAATTCATGGTCATCTTTTGGTGCCTTGGTAAATTCTACGATCCGTTCATAGGCTCCTCTGATACTTCCTCCTGAATAGGTAATCGGAGCAAGCATATAATCGGTAGCTATGGTATCCGTCTGTTTACACGCTTCGAGTAATGCTTTATCGGTATAGTCTGATGTCACACATTCCCCCACTACATCGATATAATATTTTGTCCTTCCTGATACTTTGATTCTCCATGGATTGAGCGTAGTAAACTTTACGGTATCTCCCAACACATATCTTCGCAATCCAGAATTATTGGTAATAAGGATGACATAGTCTTTATCTGTTTCTACCTGATTGAGCGTCAATACGGTGGGATACTCTTTCCCATATTCTGTTGCAGGGATAAATTCATAAAAGACACCATGATTGGTAAAGAGCAACATATCCTCAGAAAAATTTGAATCTTGTGCAGCAAAAAATCATTCGGAAGCATTATATGCTTGATACAATTTTACCTTATTGCCTCAGAATAATGCTTGTAATTGTGGTCTATACAGATCTACTGCCATCCCTCCCCAAAAGAAAAGCTCAAAATTTGGCCATACTTCAAGGATATTTTTCTTTCCCGTATATTCTAATACCTTATAAAGGAAGTTAGATCCTCGTGAGGGTTGTCCATTGAGAAACGTAATGTTTTTGTCTACGGTATCCTCTATCATACGTTGTGCTTTCTCATCTCGATTTTCTATGTAAGATATTTCGGGTTTTGGTTCGCGGAAATATTGTCCTATCCAAGGCGCTTCTTTCTGTAAAATTGCAGAAATAAATCCGACATTATCTTCTCCGGTATATGGATTTTTGGTAAATCATCATCAAATAACGATTCATTTTCCTTGAAAAAATTGGGTTCTCGGATTATTTTTGACATAGAGACTCAATAATTCCAGCCCTCATTTAAAATGAGAAGCTTTGAGGTTGTCTTTGGTAATAGGAATATATTTTGCGTTTCCTCCGGTCGTCCCTGATGAGGTAGCAAATCGGTCAACTTTTCCTGGATAACAAATATCTTTTTCTCCCTTGAGCATATAGACAATTCGTGGTTCAAAATCTTTATAATGAGAGATAGGGACCATATTCTGAAAATCTTCTATGGTCTGGATATTTTCAAAGCCATATCTCCTTCCAAAGACAGTTTTGTTACATTTTTTAATCAAAGAAAAAATTATCTTCTCCTGATATTTGTATGATGGGGTATGAAGATTGGATTTTACAATAAGAAACGTCTTGATACATTTATTTATTATACGTCTTGAAGTACTTAAAGGGTTGATCATAGTATATACATATATAAAGATTCCGATATATCGGAACGACTACATATTGACTAAAGGTAGCTGTTTTATAGATACATTCAGCAAGATTTGTCTATTTTCGTCTATTTTTTGTCATGAATCTTTTATCTATATAATTCTTTGTTTTTTGAGTCTTTTTTTTACAGAATGACCCCATAAATGCAAGAAGGAAATTTCTAAGTAACAAAAAATATTTTAGCGCTCCTTCTCTGTATATTTTTTTATTATTGTATCTTTTTTGCTTCTCTCTTTTACTTGATAATTATTTCGGGATTGTTAAAATAAACATAATATATTTTTATATTTATTATTTTGTTATATGAAAAAATCACTGATAGTAGTCTGAATTTTTATTGTTTCCTCAGCAGGCCTTTTGTTTGCTTATGATCAAGAACTTATAGGTGCGTATGAATATGCTTATGCTAACAGCATAACTACCCAAACACCTATTGAAAATGCTTATATGTATGGTCCTCTAACAAGAGTAGCCATGGCTAAAATGATGGCTAATTACGCTATTGAAGTTATGGGGAAAACTCCTAATACAACAATGACGTGTACTTTCCCAGATGTATCAAACGGATTAGACGTTCAATACGATAACGGGGTAACAAAAGCTTGTCAATTAGGACTTATGGGTGTTGGAATCAATAATTTCAATCCAATGGGATTAGTTAGTAGAGCTGAGTTCGGTACTGTTCTTTCTAGAGCTCTTTATGGTAATACATATAATGTAAGTACTACTCCATATTATGCAGCTCACTTACAAGCACTTAAAAATGCTGGTATTATGACTAAAATTGATATGCCTGCTCAACTTGAAGTAAGAGGATATGTGATGCTTATGATGCAAAGAGCTGATGACTTTGTGGGTGGATGAACATGAGGAGATCTCACAGCACCTACTGCTAATGTAATATATTCTACTACAGGAAGCACTACAGGAAGTGTAACTGCTACACTTACTTGACGAAGTGAAGCTATCACTGGAGTAAATACCTATTCACATCTATTTACAGGAAATGGAACATTCATTTTCTACTTTCAAGATTTACATTGAAATGCTGGTAGTGTAACTGCAACCGTTGCTAATATCGCTGATACTACTAAACCAACTGCTATGGTAAAATATTCTACTACATGAGCAACAAATGGTGATGTAATAGCTACATTAACTTGACGAAGTGAAACATTGACAGGTATAAATGCTTCTACTCATACATTTACAGGAAACTGAACATTTACCTTTACGTTTAGTGATTTAGCTGGGAATACAGGAAGCGTAACTGCAACCGTTGCTAATATAGATAAGACAGCACCTACTGCAACCGTAAGTCTGAGCCCGTTATCAGGAGAATATATTTCATGAAATATAACAGCAACGCTTTCATGATATTCTGAAACACTTACTATAACAAATAATAGCTGATTGAATACCTACATATTTACAGGAAATGGAAGCTTTATCTTTAATTTTGTAGACGCTGCAGGAAATACTGGTAGCACTACAGCAACAGTAAGTTACTGGACAGGTAGCTAATATAATTTATACTGTAAAAATAGATAACCTGCCACATCGGCAGGTTTTTTTGTTCTGAAGTATGTAACAATACTACAGAAATATATCAAAATATATTTTTTCTCTTTTTTTCGGATGAGATTTTGTTATTTATATATTTCAGATTAAAACATTATGAAAATTTATAAAATTAAAATATTCGTTACCGCTACTTACCAAATTTTTTAATCTTATTACTCTTTTAATCTTTTAATCTTAGTATGAAATACAGTTCGAGTTTACTTAAGAAATTTATTTCTATCAATGACACCCCTGAGAATATAGCCAAAAATCTTATTCTCAAAACTTGTGAAATCGAAGAAATACATCATAGAAACATTTCTGAAAGTATCGTTATCGGATACGTCAAATCTTGCGAACAGCATCCTGATGCAGAAAAATTAAAAGTCTGTATAGTTGATTGTTGAAAAAAGGGGGAATACCAAATCCTTTGTGGTGGCTCTAATGTCGCTGCTGGGTTATATGTCCCTGTCGCCTTAGCAGGAACTGTTTTTGAAAAAGCAGGAATCACTATAGAACCGAGGAAAATGAGAGGTATAGAATCTAATGGTATGATCTGTAGCAAAGAAGAACTCGAAATACTTGAAGATTTGGAAAAACATTCTATCTGGTCACTGACCGAAGATTTGGAAGATATCTCCGACAAAGATCTTGGAACACCATTGAAAGAAAAATTTCCTCGACTCGAAGAACGAGTTTTGGAAGTAGATAATAAATCATTAACGAATAGACCTGATCTTACCTGACATTTTGGTGTAGCTACGGAACTTAATGCTATTTATTGATCCATGATACAAGATACATGACCGAAGAATAATAAGGTCGAAAAGATATCTAGCAACATGAATCATGCATCATGCATCTCTTTTAATAAAGTCAAAGAATATCAAACTCAATGTTCACCTGAGAATATTATACAAATATTGGAAAATAGTACTCCACCAGAAAGGAAAGTTATCTGAGAAAGCGAAGGGTTGAATGCATATCTGTTATTATATCTAAAAAACATTAGCGTACAACAAGCAAGCTTCTTTTCTAGACTTCAAATGATTGACATGTGAAGTGTACCAAGAAACAATCGAGTAGATTTTTCCAATATTTTTATGCTTATTGGTGGACAACCGATTCATTTTTTTGATGCTGATAAAGTCGATGGAGACATTATCGTAAGAAACGCGAAAGACGGGGAAAAATTTGTTGATCTCTTTGAAACTGAGTATATACTTAAAGCTAGTGATATCGTTATAGCTGACAAGCAAAAAATACTTGCACTCGCAGGAGTTGTTGGTGGATTAGAAAGTGGAATCACGGAAGCTACAAAAAACATCTTGGTCGAGATAGCAAATTTTGATGCTGTAGCGGTAAGAAAAACAGGAACAAGACTCTCCCTCAGAACTGATGCAGAACTGAGATTTGAAAAACATATCAATCCACGACATACACTATTTTCACTGATTCTCTTTTTGGACGAATTAAAATATTATAAAAAAGACCTTGGTAACTATGAAATCTGATGACTTTCTTATTATATCAATAACAAGATCAAGCAACAAAAAAAGAAAGAGATAGAGGTAAATTTCTCAACATTGGAAGCATTCATTTTGGGGGCACAAGAGAAATGATTTGAAAAAAAAGCAAAAGATATCTTGGAAGGACTATGATTTAACGTACAAAAATCTAGTGTTATCTGTCCGCTTCGAAGATCACCTGACGATTTGAATATTCAAGAAGATATCTATGAAGAAGTAGCTAGAATCTATGGGTATGATCAGATAAAAAATATCCCTTTATTGGGAGAAATAAAAAATACTCCCTATAGCGATTATATAGCAATCCAGAGAAAATTGGAAGATATTCTTGTAAGAACTATTGGATGCAATCAGACAGAAACCTATCCACGAATCAGCGAAAAGAATCTACAGGAGTTTGGTACAGACACACATATGTGTTATGAAATTCAAAATCCTGTAAATCCTGAAGCTCCCTATATGAGAGATGATATGGTATATGGACTCCTCTCTCATACCGCAAAAAATAGTAAATTTTTTGATCAGTTTACTATCTTTGACATCGGGAAAGTTTGGCATAAAGCTGATAAAAAAGAGCAAACAATAAGCAAATTTGCTTCTGATTTTGTCGATGAAGAAACACAGCTCGGGATTATGCTGTACCAAAAGAATATACCACAACGAGATAAAGATCCTATCCTCGCAGCCAAAAATATTGTCCGCACGATAGCCAAAGAACTGGAACTTGGCAAGGTAGATTTTGAAAAAACAAATAAAGCCCGATTTCATCCAAAAAAACAAGCAACTATACAATTAGATCAACGTTCAAAGCTTAAAGTTCAAAGCTGAACTATAGGATTTATAGGGACCTTACATCCATCAATTTTACAAAATTACAAAATAGGAGAAACAAGTTGAGTAGTATATATCTCCTTGAACGTAAGTTCTATCATAGATACATTGAAACAAACAAACGAACACCTTTATACATATGAAAGCCTTCAAGATCAGATTGTTTGGAGAGACTTATGTTTTGTAGTGGATGCGAATAAAGATTTCGGTGAAGTCATTACAGCGGTCAAAAAACTCACTGAAGTGGAAGAAGTAGAAGTATTTGATGTCTATGCAGGGGAAAATATTGGTAAGGATAAGAAATCAGTTTCTATCAAAATTAAGATTGTAGGTGCCCCCGTTGCTACGAACGGGGCAAGTGGAACTATGACTACCGAACAAATCAACGCAGTAATGAACAAAGCGATTAGTGCAGCCGAAAGCGCTGGTGGAAGTTTGAGAGCATAACACTATAGGCATATAATAGTTTCATCTATTCTAATAATGCATGAGATATGTATCTGGCCATGAAGAACACGTAGCGCTCGAGTATATTAATCAAACAGTACTTATAGCACTACAAGCCACCTGCCAACGTGATCGTTGTGTATCAATCATTGTCCAAAACAATGAAATCATTGGAACTGGATTCAATAGTCCACCTGGAAATCATGAACATCAAAGAAGATGTACGTGCGAAAAAGATAACTACCATAAAAAAGTGAAAGATACTACCTGTTGTATTCATGCTGAACAAAGAGCGATTATGGATGCGTTACAACATAATCCTGATAAAATCTCTGGGGCAAGATTATATTTTATCCGTCTTGATGAGGAAGGAAAACCGGTAAAGGCAGGACAACCCTATTGTACCATCTGCAGTAAGATGGCACTTGATGTTGGGATAGGAGAATTTGTTTTGTGGCATAATGAAGGCGTTTGTGTCTATACTACTGATGAATATAATACCCGTTCTTTTGCCTACACAGAATAAAACACGAAAAAGTTTCCTCATTATGAGGGATTTTTTTAATTGACTTTTTATTTAAAATCTCTATGGTATTTTGATAAACCAAAAAAACAAAATGTTATGCCAGTTCTTATAGTACTAGGTGTCCCCAAAAAACTGCAATCACTGAAGTTTATCAATGCTTTAGAGCAAAGAGTTTATGGGATAGAAGAGCTTGATCTCAAAAATGATGACGACGTCTCTATCATATTTCTGGGGGAAGCCAGCAATGATGTTATCATCTTTGTCGAGGGCTTATTTAATAAACCCGAAAGGACCGAAGAAGTGCGGAATCGACTTGCTGACAGAATAGCACAATGTGCTAAAAGTTATGTCAAGGAGGCACATCGGATTGAGTGTTTCATCCACCCCTTCGACCCAAAACTTGGCTTTGCCAGCATTTGCAAAGCACAAAAGTAACTTCAATAGTGCTGTACTAATTCTGCCGAGTTTTTCCCGGCAGTTTTTTTTAATATTTTTTTATTTTTTAAATCATTTATTTATAATAAGTCAACTACTTCTATGGTTATTTAATTTTCCCTTGCATTTTCACAACTTTCTCGTATAGTCTTGCTTGGAGATAACATTACTCCACCATTTTATTTACTACCAATATTATTCAATGACAACTGGTATCGTTAAGTTCTTCAACAGAACTAAAAACTTCGGATTCATTACTCCAGAAGATGGAAGTAAGGATGTATTCGTTCACGGAACAAATGTAATTGGTGAATCTATCGCTGATGGAGACACTGTACAATTTGAAGTAGGTGAAGGAAGAAAAGGTCCTGAAGCTAAAGACGTAACAAAAATTGCTTGAGCTGAAGCTATGGCTGAATAATTACGTTACTACAAAAAGATCTTACTCTATTATACTATATATAATACAAGAGACTTTTTTGGGAAAAACACCGCAGTAGTGCGGTGTTTTTCTTTATTCAAAAAAATCGAATGAATTCTTTTTTATTGTCTACTATATAAGGACACTACTAGAATTTTTTTTAGAAATTGGCGCTTTTTTTGTGCCTGGAAAAAATCCTACTTCGTTTCCATTGTCATCATATGAATAATATTTTTTTCCATCAAAAGACACATAGCCACGATCATACATAATACAATCATTTTCTTTGAAAGGAACAGCTTCCTCTGTCCTTTCATTATAAACAAAAACAGTATATTCTTTGCCTGTATGAGATATTTTTGATGTGTTTTTTTTATGCAAATCCATCACTTCTTGTTGTGTTTTTAGACTAAAATCTCATCGATAATTACGTTCATGTTTGTTTTTCCCAATATAGAAAATATCTTCTAACTCACTATTGGTTATTGTTATAAGTTCTTCTATATTCATAAAATGATATGCTTTACTCGTATTTATTACCTTTTGATGCGCTATCGCTTCTTCCATATGACAAAAATAAAGTTTATAAAACTCTTCTTAATTCATCCAAAGTAGTTTTACCTTGAAGCATTTTTATGATACCATCTTCTTTGATTGTTAAAAAACCATTTTCTCTAGCTTTGGTATAAAGATCAACACCTATCTTCCCATCTATAATCATTTTTCTGATATCATCCGTTATTTCAAATGTTTCAATAACAGCGAATCTTCATTTATATCCACTTCCATTACATTCATCACATCCTACAACATCAGGAATATTTCCATCAAAAGATAGATCCAATTTTGGATCAATGTCAGCTATCTTTTTGAGACTTTCTTCTATCTCTGCTTTTTCTCCATAGTTAGCTTCTCTTTTTGTTACACAATTAGGACAAACTTTTCTGACTAACCTTTGTGCTATAATCAAATTTAATGCTGGTGCCAACATATACGATTTTACGTCCATACTTCATAATCTTGGAATAGATTCTATAGCAGCATTTGTATGTAATGTAGTAAACACCAAGTGCCCCGTCAATGAAGCATTAACAGCAATCTCGGCAGTTTCTTTTGATCTTGTTTCTCAAATAAGAATAATATCCGGATCGTGTCTTAGGATAGCTTTAAGTCCAACTTCATAGCTATATCATTTATTATAATTTATCTGTGATTGTTGAATTCCATTTACTTCATATTCGATAGGATCTTCAAGCGTTATAATTTTTCTTCTTCCATCATTGAGATACGTTAAGATTGTATATAATGTTGTTGTCTTTCATGAACCAGTAGGCCCCGTAAGGATAGTTATTCAGGTATTTTTTTCTAAACTTCTTTTCAATATTTCATAGTTTCTTCCTGTAAATCATATTTTTTCAAACGTACTAATACCCTTTGTCACATCCAAAAATCTCATCACCGTACTTTCTGATTGTACTCCTGGCATAAAATTTATTCTGACATCAACTTTTCTTTGTTCATTGTTGTTGTCGGTAGCCTCAAACGTAAATCTTCCATCTTGAGGCAAATAGTCTATATTCATTTTTGTTCCAGAAATAAATTTCATTTTCTGGAGATATTTTCTGAAATCAGCATGAGTAAATTTGAGCAATTCCTGCAAAACTCCATCTATCCTAATTCTTACAACTAAACCATCTTCTTGTGGTTGAAAATGAAGATCTGATGCTCATGTTTGGAAAGCCAATCTAATAAGTTCCATGATAAAATCACCTGGATCCATAGTATCTCTTATGTCAAAAATTTTCTGAATCATCGCAATCGCTCATTTACCTGCAGCTTGTTTTTGTTCTTTTTCTGATATTCTCTTTTGTTCAGCAATAAGTTCCATGTCAGTATACCAACTCATTCCATAGGTAAATCCTTGTGGTGATGTATAGAATACTTCATATTTATATCATTTATCTTCTAAGCTTTTAAGCAACGAAGTAAGTCCTTGCGAAAATTTATTTGTCGTGAGTATCTTGAACGTATTTTTATCTTTACCAAAAATTAAGGTTTCAATTTTTTGAGCCGTTTCTTGCGGAATAATTTTGAGTTGTTCAAAATTTGGACTTATTCCTTGTAAGTCGTCTATTTCTAAAATATTTTTTGATAGTGGTGTTGGCATATGTTCAACGCTATTCCAAAGTAAATATTTCCATTATGCTTACATACCATATGTATGATATGGTGCCACAATATAAGTATACCCTCAATACTTTTTTTTGCAAAGTTTTACTTGATGATTCCAGGAACTTTACTTGACTTCTTTCTAAAAATTTATACAACACATACTAGCTTAAAGCGAAAAGCTTCAAGCTTCAAGCTTTATGTTTCATGCTAAAGAATGGCATTTACCCCTGCAATCATACAATATCTTGATATGAAAAAAGAACATACTGACTGTATCTTGTTTTTCCGCATGGGTGATTTTTATGAGACATTTTTTGAGGATGCAAAAATCTGTAGTAAAGTCCTTGATATCGTCTTGACGAGTAAAAATAAAAATTCTGAAAATTCTGTCCCTATGGCTGGTATCCCCTATCATAGTGTCGAAAAATATATTACGAAACTCATTACTCATGGCTACAAAATAGCCATTGCAGAGCAGACTACTACCCCCGTTCCCGGTAAAATCGTTGATAGAGAGGTCGTTTCTATTATCACCCCAGGAACCTATATCCAAGAATCGAAGAAAGAATTTACGTATACGATGGCAATTAGTTTTCTGCCGTATACCAACGGACAATCTTATCATATCGCTTGGGGTGATTTTAGTATAGGTGAGTACTGGACAAAAAGCTTCGCTGATGTCACTGAGATGCAAAAATTTATCCTCACCATCAGACCCGTAGAACTTATTTTTGATAGTCATTTCCCAGAAAAGGAAAGTGTCAGCTGACCGATCCAACATCATTTGAAGTGTCTTCTTTCTCTCCGAGATGTACCGCCTGATCCAGAAAAATTTCTTACTAGCACAACTCAAGTACAACAAAGTGCAAGCTATGGAAAAGCGCTTGAAGGGTGAAGATTGGAGGTAATGACCTTATTGTTGTATTATCTAACCCATACCCAAAAATATGCACTGACCAATATCACGAGAATTTCGTTTCATAGCCAAGACAATTATCTCATCTTGGATGAGGTCACGATCAAAAATCTTGAACTGCTCTCCTCTACCTATGAAGGCAGTGAAAAATATAGTCTGTTTAATGTCCTAGATACAACAAAAACTGCTGGCGGATCAAGAATGCTTCGTCATATCATCACCAATCCTATCAAGGATCTTGTCCAATTGGAACGAAGACTCCAGAGTATCAATCACTATCTCAATGATGAGATTATAGAACGAGTAAAGGAAGGAACTATCTACAGAGAAGAAAGGACTACGCATATGCATCAATTATTGTCCCACGTACGTGACATCCCCAAACTCGTAAGCATTATTTTATACAAAAAACTCTTGCCAAATACCTTTATCAAGCTCAGATCCACCTTGAGAATATTTTTTGAAAACAAATTTTTGCTTGATGAACTGCGCTATCTATGACTCAGCGAGGAAGCAAATAATGGTCTCCAGCATCTCTACAATTATCTCGAACAGATTTTGAAAAATGATGAAGAATATAGTGATGATATAGATTTTATCCGTGATGGCTATCAAGACAAAATAGATGAACTCAGAAAAATCGCGTATCATAGTGATGAACTCCTTTTACAGTATCAACAAGAATTGGCACAGATCGCTGGCATACCCAATGTGAAAGTAAAATTTGTACTCAATCAGGGATATTTTTTGGAAGTAACGAATAAAGACATTTCAATTTTTGAAGAAAAACTCTCAAAAATTAATGAAGAATGAAAAATGAAGAATGAAAAATGAGAGAGTAAATTTCTAATAGTCCGTAGAAATACCTTGAAATGAGGTCAGAGATATTCTTCTCCTTATCTTGAAAATTTACAGGTAAATATTTTGAAGGCAAAAGATGACTTGCGCACACTAGAGTTTAATCTCCTCCAGCAAGCACAAGAAAAAATACGCTGATGAACCAAAGAGTTGAATGAGTTTTCCGAACAGATAGCATGGCTTGATCTTTTCATTTCCCAAGCATTATTGTCCAAAGAAAAAAAATTTGTGCAACCTCAATTTGTGCAATGAGAAGTACTTACTGTTGTCTGAGGAAGGCATCCGGTGATTGAAAAATATCTTCCGATTGATCAGCAGTTTATCCCCAATGACCTTCAATTAAATGTAGAAGGTGATATGTATAAAGTAGAAGACAATATTAACAAAAACCTTCCACCTTCCACCTGAAACTTTTCACAATCTTCCGGTTTCCTGCATATCATTACGGGGCCGAATATGGGAGGTAAATCCACCTATTTGAGGCAAAATGCTTTGATTGTTTTGATGGCACATTGTTGATTATTCGTGCCTGCAGAATCGTGTACACTATGAATTGTGGATGCAATCTTTGCACGTATCGGCAGTGGAGATATTATCGCAAAAAACCAGTCTACCTTTATGACAGAAATGATCGAAGTCGCAAATATTTTGAACAATGCCAGCAAAAAAAGCTTCATCATTTTTGATGAACTTGGTCGCTGAACCGCTACCTATGATGGACTCGCACTTACCAAAGCGATACTGGAATATCTGGTCACAAATATCGGAGCAAAGACCTTGATAGCTACCCATTATCATGAGCTCATCCAGCTAGAAGAAAGTTTGGTTGGCGTGAAAAATTATTCCGTACGTGTCTATGAGACAGAGAAAGAAGTTGTCTTTATGAAAAAAATAGTGCGTGGCTGAGCAAGCAAAAGCTATGGTCTCGATGTAGCAAAACTTGCAGGTATACCAGCGACTATCGTTCAAAGAGCAAAAGGTCATTTGGATACATTGGAGCAAGAAAAAAAATGAGGGACGAGGGACGAGGGAACAGGAAATAGGGACGAAGTCCTCCTATCGCCTAGCATTGATGTTTGACTGAATGCACAAAATAGTCTCGCATACGAAAAGATGAAATCTTTGCTAGAAAGTTATGATCTCAATGATATCACTCCTCTCCAAGCATTGCAACTTTTGAACAAAATAAAAGATGATCTCCACTAAATGGAATTGAAAATATCTATCTCATTATCTTTTATTTATACGTATAATGCTCGTGTATGAAAAAATTTGACCTACGCATAGATATCGCGCTTAAAGAGTCTCAATGTACCATGATAAATCCATGATATAGATATCCGAGAGATGAAAACGACATGCCCATTCCCTGAAACAGAGAGAGAATAGCACGGAATCCTGATACTCTTATCAAACTTGAACATACTATATCCGCCCGTATGCAAGAAGGGTATCAATCTGCACTCATGGCGACATTAGAAAAGAATGTGCCTATTCTTTACGTCGATTGTAATCAGAAAGGAGAAGATGATATTATGCTCTTTATTTTCAGAGAGTACATCAAACAATCTCAGGCAGAAAATAAAGATATTCTTGTAGCGAAAGCTATTGGTAATCATACCCTAGTAACTCCAAGCAAACAGGAACGACAACACTATATACAAGAAAATACGCCAAATAGTGAAGAAATGCTCCAGCATTATAGCCATCTCCTCAAACACCTATTAGAGGCAAACGATGAAGAATATAGGAAAATGATTCTAAGTTTTGAAAGAGATATTACCTTTGACGGACTCGGAGATCTTATGAAAGCAGAAGGACAAAAATACCTCTATCTCTATTTGGATAAGATCCAATCACTTAGTATAGAAGAGCAACAGCGTATCAATATATTTCTCTATACGAGATGAGTAATCAACAATGATAGATATGTAAGAGTAAAGATAAACAATGGAAACTGATCATGGAAGACACGAACTTCTGCTACGGGACATAGAGTGGAATCAACACATGATTATGCTGATCTCAACATCTATGAGAATGAACTCTAGCCAAATAAAAACACTCATATATACAAAACAAAAAAATCATGGAAAAGAAAAAAATCTTGGTATTCAACTCTGGTTCTGGATCAGGGTTTCAGGAGTTAGTAGAAAATTCACGTACAGGTATTTTGCAAGCTGACATTATCGGTTTGGTTACCAATAACAAAAACAATGGATGTCTACAACGTGCTGAAAAATTATTGGGCATTGAAATGATGGTAATGAAAGATTATAGAGCCATTGATTATGACTGGGTTTTAAATGTTTTTCATGCCGAAGATGAATGGGTTGTTTTATCCGGATGGTTGAAATTAACCAAAGGACTGAATCCACAAAAAACAATTAACATCCATCCAGGACCACTACCCTACTTTGGTGGACCCGGCATGTATGGACATCATGTCCATGAAGCCGTTATAAAAGCATATAAAGAAGGCAGGATCCAAAGCTCTGAAGTATGTATGCATTTTGTCACTGAAGAATACGACAAAGGCCCAGTTTTCTTCAGGTATCCTGTATTGATACGAGATGATGACGATGCAGACTCATTGGCTGCTCGAGTAAACAAAATCGAACATGGCTGGCAATCCTATGTCACCAACCTGGTCATCCAGGGAGAAATCTCCTGGGACGGAAAAAATCCGACATCCTTGGTTGTGCCAGAACATATGAAACGATTCTTATAATTATACGAACAGTAGCTCTCCGGTATTCGGAGGGTTTTTTTTTGAGATACATATAAGACTTACCAATTATATTAGTTTATTTTATATCCTGCATATCTGCTATGTATTGTATTGTATTGTTTTCTTTCTTTCAGAAGTAATTTACGCACGTATAGAAAGACATCCAATACCTATACGGTGTTGTGGTATTAGATAATCTTCCACTCTCCCACCTTAATATCACCAAGAAGATACTTTCCTTCACGGACTCTTTCAAGATCCATCACGCGATATCCGATCGTTTTGAACATTCTACGGATATGTCTCTTTTTCCCTTCATTGAGGGTAATACTGTAATGATATGGTTTCTTATGTTTTGTGATTTTGATTGCCCTAAGCATTTCGTCCTCATCTTTTACTCCTGAGAGTACTCTTTGGATATCTTTTGCATCCAGTTCTTGATCTAGTTCAACAATATATTCCTTTTCTATACCATGTTTTGGATGCTCGTATTCGTTAACCAAAGCGGGATCGTTAGTCAGAAGGAGTAGTCCATGAGAATTTTTGTCCAATCTTCAGATATAATAATAATTATGATATTCTGGTGGTAAGACATCATAAATAGTTTTGTTGTGGGGATCTGATTTGGAAGCAACACATCCAATCGGCTTATTGAAAAGAATGAGTACAGAAGACTCCTCTTTCTCTTGAACAATCTCATTGATTTGAATATTTGTAGACTTTATCTGTATTTTATCACCTGGAACAAGCTCCTGCGTATATGAGGTTATCTTTTTCCCGTTTATGAAAACAGATTCTTTGTTCACCAAAGCAACAAAGCTTCTTCTAGATATTTGATGACGTGTCTGTATATAAGTATTTAAGCGCATATTTTTGGTAGATATAAAAAAAGAGAACCTTTCGATTCTCTTTTTACTTTTTTACTAGAGGATTTCAATCCGCCATGGCGGAGAATTATTCTGCTGTAGGTGCTGGAGCAGCTTCTGGAGTTACAGCTTCAGGCATAACTTCTTCTACTGCTGGAGCTACTTCTTCTACTACTGGAGCTGCTACTTCTTCTACTACTGGAGTAGGTACTACTTCTTCTGTTGTTTCAGCTTGTTTCATACAACCAGCAAAAAAAGCAACACCAGCTACTAGAACTGCTAGAGTGAGTAATTTTTTCATGATAATGCATTTTAACTATATAAAAAATTATTTATGCCCTCGCTGTATAAAAAAATCTGATACAAATACAAGAGCATTGTTGACATTTTTTATGGATTATCCTTTTTGCTATATAGTAATAAGACAAAGAATATATTCTGGTTACGGATATTTTTTGTTTTTATACTCTTCTTAGTCTAAATAATCATATATCACACAGCCACTAACTGGATAGCTAGTGTATTCTTTGATTATATTTTGACAAATGGAGACAAAAACCGTATACTATACTAGTACAGACTCTTTATTATCAGACTATTCGTGACATGAATACCCTACAAACAAAAATCACAAACAATTATAAAAAGATATCCCACTTTATATTTACCTATCTTATTTTTTTTGTTGCACTTGTTCTTGCCTTATTCATATTTCGAAAAACAATTTCCCAAAATACTACGGTAGATATAATTCAAATCGACACCATCCCCTTAATAAAGGAAACACAACTTATTGCAGAATTTAGTAAATATTTCAAACACAATATACAAAACAATGATCTCGAGATTAAAATTCTTCAATGAGAATTCCAAACCGACCAAGGATTTATACAATCCATAAACAATCTTATTACCTATAAAGGATTTATTGTAGCAAGATATTTTAATATATACAATACAATTCCCATCAAACCCTTGAATTATTTTTCTGGAAATGATTACGATATCAGCGAATTACAAAATTTCATAAACAACTTTATTTTTACCAAAAAATTTACTATTACAAAATCTTTTGTTCGCGAACAATTACCCATCGTAAAATGATTGGTAGAAGACTTCAATCTCTCTTGTTTATTCGAAACTAAGTTTTCTAAAGCCACTTGTGACCACTATCTCAATGATTTTTTGCGTACTTTTTTCGTATATACTATCTCTACAGATTATTCTGGACTCAAAAGAATCTTTACTACCATCAAAGGCAATCCTTTGCAAAAAAAAGCAATGTGTGACTGATTATCCAAATATTTTTTATATACCAACAATCAAAACAATGTTATCCAAGAGCTGTTTAGCATGTGTGGACAAACATATTTGGACGTATTTAAAAGAACTATACTTTTTATAGAGATCCAAAAAGCACTAGAAAATCAATCATTCGAAAAAATTGTATATAAAGACATCTTACTCAATGAGTATAAATTATTTTCATACCAACAGCAAATCTATCAGGATTTTCTTATCAACAAATCAGATACGTATAAGATAAGCATATATCTTGATTTTGTTACAGAATTACTCAAGAAAAATGCTATTGATCCTTTTTACTATGATGAAATCTATCGATATAATAATTATTATCTTTTGCCTGCTCTTGAAAAAGTAGCATATCAATTAAATAGTTTTAATAAAGATTTATGAAGCAGCACAATCTCGTCACTCTTAACAACTATACGCACATTGAATGATTGAGATCCTATGTTTGGATTTTCATGATTGGCTCTTGAGATACAAAATCAGTCGCTTATCTTAGAGAACAACATACTTACGTGAACTAAGACTACCATAACACAAACAGAAAAAATAAAAAACAAACTCAAGAGTATTTCATATATGACTATAGAAAAACAAAATATCCTTGAAACAGGTATCGATATCATAAGCTATATAACATTTTTCTTCCCTACAAAAAACGAAGTAATCAAATCACATATTGTTATGGAATATCAAAATGATATGCTTCTAGTAAAAAGCATAGAACTCGAGAATAGACCTGAGATGAATGAAGTAATCAAAAACCTGCTTCTTATCCAAAATTTTTCAATCGAAGAATTGTATAGTTATATTTCCAAAAATCTCCTTTTCTATGAACAAATCAATGATCCAATCACTACAAATATTGATGTTTGCAAAGAAGTAAACTCACTTAATCTTTCTTGATTTGTCTCTTGTACACCCACTACAACGATATTTGAACAAAACACAGTACGTTATGTTTTTTCTTTCAAAAATGGGAGCATAACAAATATTACTATCTCCGATAAAACATTGGAGAATCTCATTAAAAGTTCTTATAGTACAATCATTTCAAATACATATACTCTTGGACGTACTATTCAGGCTATCTTAAGTTATAAGCCACCGATAGAAAAACATGAAGGTACCAAGAATGCTATTTTCGTCTTTGAAAAAATTCAGCAATATATGGGGATCAAAACAAATGACATTGCTGATAGTAGTTGAATCATTCTGATAGATATTTCAGTATGATGAATTAATTTTGTCGCTAATTTTACATTAAACAACAATACTCTTGGTCCATGGTACTTCAAGGATATACGTGTCAATGGAAAACCATATCCAATACAAAATCTTAATTTACCGCTTGATGATGCTCACCAAAACACTATAAATTCATTTATCAGAGATCCCTTGATGGCTATTAAGGATTTGGACCTTACAGCGCGACAAAATTATAATGAATTTATTAAGTAAAAAAAATCATTACCTATGTATAAAAGATTTACCCTAGACGAACTCAAAACAGTCCAGAATACTTTTATTAGTAATTTTTATAATATTCTCAAAAAAGAACGCTGTATGATGGCTAGTGATTTTTTCAAAAAAATATTTAGAGAAGGAAATGAAATCTATTATATGTACAGAGGAGATTTTACTTTTAGATTTCAAAACAATAATGAAGAATATGTTCTTATGGATGAAAAAGAAAAAATACAAGTTGTCCTAAATGAAGAGGATAAAAGGGAATTTCAAGGCATGGTAAAAAATTATATTCTCAAAAAAGAAAAAATCATCTGACAAAAAACAATCGAACAGATACTTTTGGACGAATTTCATACAGGCAAATATTCGACTATCTGATGAAAAAACTATATGGTGTATGATATTGAAACAGACACTAACATTGAAAATCTCAAAGAAACAAAATTTTTGCTTGCCTATGCTATGTATCCTACTACAGGAAACAAAATGATATATGAATATGTTGACCAAGAATGACTGCAAACATTTGTCCAAAAAATGTTAGCCTTTGATGGCTATATAGTCGGATTCAATAGTATTGCATTTGATAATATGGTATCTATATATAATGCAGGGTGAAGTGATGATGATATCAAAAAATTAGATGAGAAAACTATTGATCTCTTCCTTTTTGTACGAGCAATGACAGGGAAAAGATTGTGATTGAACAAAATAGCTGAAGCATTAGTCAATGTTAGTAAAACACTCACTTCATGAGCCCAAGGAGAGATTCTCTATAAGAAATATATAGAAGAAAATGACCTAGAAGCATTGGAAGAGTTTAAAAAATACTGTAAAAACGACGTAAGAATGACTATGCTGGTATTTCTTTATTTTATGCATTTCAAAAAACTCTTTATCGAAGGTGAAGAAATAGCTTTTACACTCCAAGATTTGGTAGAAAAATCCCGTCAAGAGATTAAAAACACCAATCATATGGTTGGACAGAATATGTTTGAATAATACATACATGAGGGGAAGAGACGTGTACCTTGAGTCCTCTCACCTGCTTTATCTGTTGTCCCTATGTGAATGAGTATTCAATCTGAGCTTCAGACATTCTACGATGCTCAAGCAGAAAAGTATTATCAGACAAGAAATAAACATCGAGCTGATGCAGATATTTTTTTACATGAAATAAAAAATAGTAAAAAAAAAACACTATCTATTTTAGAGTTTGGTTGTGGTAGTGGTAGACTACTCGCTCATCTCAAAGAACTCACATGAATAAAAATCAATTATATTGGGGTTGATATTTCCAAAAATTTATTGAGTTTTGCAAAAAAACAAATTACTAGCAAAACCGCACCAAAAAGTATCACCGCTACATTTATCTGTGATGATATCGTTCATTATCTCAAATGACATAAACAAGAATCTTTTGATTTTGTTATCGGTATAGCAAGTTTTCAACATATCCCCACGATAAAAGAAAGATTTTTTGTCATAAAAAATATCTACAGGATATTGAAATATGATGGCAAACTCATTATGACTAATCGATCGTTTTCTCTATGGTTTATCAAAAAATATCAAAGCTACTTTTTGCGTTCACTACGAAAATACATACTTTCATTGGGTAAACAAGAATGGAACAATATTATGATTCCTCGAAAAAACGGAAAAACTATTGATGAGAGATTTTATCATATATATACACTATCTGAATTAAAAAGAATTATTTCGCTTAGTGGTTTCGTTATCCAACAGGTATGATATCTCAAGCAATGAACAGTAACATCTTCACGAAAAGATTCACAAAACAGTCTTATCATAGCACAAAAGACTATATTCTTGAAAAACGAACAATATTTTGTATAATTACTGATAGTTTTTATCGTATTAGCAAAACTGCTATGAAAAAGATAGTTTCTCTTGTGTTGGTAATGTGACTTCTCCTCCTTTTGGGATGTACAAAAAATACATGAATCCAATCAGATTCTCCCATTATTCCAAAAATTTCACATACTACAAGCGGGAATATACCTGAGAACACAATCGAAGAACAGGTATCAGAACGACAAACATATGAGAACAAAACCGACGGATTTTCATTACAGTTTCCAAGTACTTGGACCTTCCAAGAACAAGCATATGGAGCATCTGTTGTATTTAGTTCTCCCACTAGCGAAACAGACAAAATCAAAGAAAATGTTGCTATCACGAGAACTCCCTTAAATAAAACCTATACAGTAGAAGAATATTATATAATCAACAAGGAAAGATTGGCTACACAAAATGGGTATAATGAAATAGAGAACAGTATCATCAAAATAAATAATCTGGATGCGAAAAAAATAATATTTACCAGCACCTTTGAAGATAAAAAACTTCAATTTGAAGAAATATTTATTATTGATAATAATTTTTTGTATACCATCACCTATACTGCTACCCAAGACACCTTTGATAAGTATATCAAAAAAGTAGACAAAATGGTGGCAAGCATAAAGATCAAATAAAATATGTTTAAAATATAAAAAAATGCTCCCGAATACCGGGAGCATTTTAAACCTTTTCAGTTCAACTAATCATTTTCATCAGGCACTTCTTCATGTTGTAGCTCTGCCTCTATGCAAGGCTCCACAGGTGGGACATTATACAGAAAAGCTCCTGCGTATACGATTCCACCTTCGGACATTTTCCCTAAAGAAACCACATTCACTGGACGAATGTATTCTTTTTTGGTCTCCATGAAGAGCTCTATAGCAGAGGTAATCGTCTCATCCTTTTCATGTAAGTGCAATGCCGGAAATATTTCCGTAAATCTGAATAGTTGTAATTTTTTACAGTTCCTTTTACGGGTTACAAAGAACACCGCTTGGATTTTATTCCCCTCTTCGTCTTCAGACAGAATTGGTTCATTCAAAAGTGACTCTTCGGATGGCATAACGGCCCAGTATTCCATCTTTTTTGTTGGATCTAAGGGTTTTATCCCAAAGTCCACAAACATTCTCTCAAGCAACCCGATACAGGTTACATCCTCTAACTTCTTAATTTCTATCATAATTCTTTTATTTTTGTTTAATTAATACTATATATATTTTATAAGAAATAACAAGCTTTTTATTGTGTGCTCAACTGATTGTATGCTCGCATAAAAATAGCTGTACTTTGGCCTACATTAAAAGACTCTTTAATCCCCTGCATAGGAATATGTACAACCATATCTACGAGTTTCAATGTAGAATCGAGTACACCATCCACTTCATTTCCAAAAATGATAGCTGCACCCGGGTGCATACTTTTTTGTAATGATGCTAGTGATACCGACTCTTTCGTAATCTCTGCTGCGATTACAAGTAATTTTTGTTTTTTAGCATAGTCTATTGCTTCTGAAGTATGCCCAAATTGTTTGAGTCCGACATTGTTTTCTGCACCAAGTGAGGTCTTTACAACTTTTTGGGTATCTGTTGGTGATGGCGTATATCAGGTCAATCGTACCTGCCATCAGAGTGCATCAGCCGTACGAATAATGTTTCCTACATTGTACGCTGAGCGAATGTTTTCAAGAATCACTACGTTCATATATAAAAATTATATAATAAGAATATTTTTTATACTACTAAATGTATCTGTAATGTACTATATATTTTTATTTTTTTCTACGAAGGAAAAAACGCACAGAAAAAAATATGATAACAAAGGCAATGATTCCATAGACAATAAGTTTGAAGATATGATTATATTCCAAAACCTTATCTCGATGTTGTCCTAAGAGATATCCTGCAAAAAATAATATCAAATTCCATATACCTGCACCCAAAGACGTGTATAAAACAAATTGTCCCATATCCATTTTTGCTAATCATGCAGGAATAGAAATCAATTGACGGATAGCTGGTATAAGGCGTCAAATAAAGGTTGATATTTTTCCATGTTTACGAAAATATTCTTCAGATTTTTCAATAGAATCTTTGGTGATAAATATCATATGTGCCCAACGTGTATTTGCTAGTCTATAAATAATCCTTCTTCCCAATCGGAATGCAAGATAGTAGTTTATTAAAGCCCCGAGCAATGCTCCTATTGTTGCGAAGAGCATAACTAACCATCCATTCAGTAGTCCTTGAGCAGCTTTTCGTCCTGCCGGTGGAACAACCATTTCAGAAGGAAAAGGAATAAAGGAACTTTCAATCACCATCAACAATCACACGCTCCAGTAATTAATGTGCATCATATACCAGTCAATAATTGGCTGCATAAATTCTATCATAGAAAAGATAAGCGGATAAATGTCCTTGTTTATAGAAAAATCATCGTATTTATCAATCAATTCTCTTTTTTTATCCCGTATATTTTATAAAAAATAGATACAAAATGTAAAAAAAATTCCTAATTTTTGATTCCCTTGATAAATTCCTTATACTCCTCCTCTCTCTTAAGTTTATTTATGTCTGTAGTGATATTATTTTTTCTCTTACTCAATATATACCCACGCAGATGATCTTGATAATATCTTGGATTGGGTAAAATAGCTGCGAGTAAGGCAGATTGAGAACGTGTCAGTTTGTCTGCTGAAGTGTTGAAATAATATTGTGATGCTTGCTCTATACCATAAATCCCATCACCAAATTCTATAATATTGAGATAGACTTCGAGAATCCTCTCTTTACTTCGTACGAGTTCCATAACCACAGTAAAATACAACTCTATTGCTTTCCTAAAGAGTGAACGATTTTGCCAGAGAAAAAGATTTTTTGCAGTTTGCTGAGTGATCGTACTTCCTCATACTTTTAATGATTTGGATTTGATATTAGATTCCAAAGCATTTTGAATTGCCTCAAAATCGAAGCCATAATGATCGAGAAATTTTTGATCCTCCCCTGCCATTACAGCATATATGGTATAATTTGATATATTCTGAATAGGCACCCGGGTGTATTTGAGTACTATTGGTTTTCACTCAATCACTTGTTCAAAAAATCTCGTAACCATCAGTGGCGTCATTCCCGGATGTTCTCGTTTGTAGAGGAGAACGAAATATATCGAAACAATAAGAAAAATAAGCAATAGCGACCTAAATCGTCCTTCTAGCTTCCAAAACCAATATGATATCTGTCGACGTAATTTTCTCAACATAGCTGAGCTATATGTTTTATGGAGATAAAAACAAAGGATTATTTTTTACTATTAAAAAAACCAGAGATAAACGCTTTAAGAAAACATAAAGATTTCCCCCTGGATATAAGATTATGATAAGGATTATTTTTGTGTGTATATATCCTTGATCTTTTGCAGCTCGATTTCATTTATCTTGTCTGCATACACTGGTTTTTCAATCTTTTCACGTTGCATTCCACGCAATTCGGAGTATGCAATATGCAAATGTCGGTAAGTTGCGCTGAATTTTTTCTGCTCCCTACGCACCTTGTTTAGGTGTGCTGCTGCAAGGGCTTTTCTTTTGGGACTTCTAGCAAATCGCAATGTATTTTCGGCTTCTTTTATTGAAAACCTTTTGTAATACATGATTTTTATTGCTAGGGTGTTTAATTCTTTTTTAAGACTAGTCGGATTAAGACTATTTTTTTTTGCGTTCATATCTTTTGTTTTTTTTACGTTTGGTATATTTTGTATATAATTAGCATAATAAGTCAATACCAAGATATTTTCTTGCTTCATTTTATTTTTTCCTTACATTTATTTTTAATTCTAAATTTTTAATTCTAAATTAATAATGATACTCGGATTAGCTCCTATGGATGGATTTACTGACTGTGCCTTTCGTCAAATCACGAAAGAGATTTTTGATCAATATGGAGAAAAAGACAAATATGAATTATTCCTATGGACAGAATTTATGAATGCTGATGGCTATATCATCAATCCGCTTGGTGTTGTAAAGCATCTTTTGACTGATAAAGACCAAATACCGGTTATTGCTCAGATATTTTGAGCAAATGAAGATATGTTACTGAAATGCTTTACCGATATACAAGCTAAATATTCCATGAATTGAACATTGAACATTGAAAATTGAAAATTTTTTTTCTCCTGATTGGAATTGAACATGGGTTGTCCTGCAAGAAACGTTATGAATACCTGATGAGGAAGTGCTTTATTGAAAGATAGAAGAAAGACTTTGGCTATCATCAAAAAACTCCGCAAAACGATTTCACTCCCTTTGAGCTTCAAGACAAGGACAGGTATCGATGAACAAGATACAACAGAACAAATGAAATTTCTCATTGAAGCGAGCAAGTATGTCGATATGATTACCATCCATGGAAGAACAGTGAAACAATGATATTCGGGTGAGGGTGACTGGAAATTTATCTATGAACTCAAAAAACAAATAGAAGGGGCAAGGGACGAGGGGCAAGGGACGAGGTGTAAAATAATCTGAAATGGATGAATAAAAAAATATGAAGATATCGAAGTATTGAAAGGTAATTTGGATTGAGTTATGATCGGGCAAGCAGCTATTGGAAACCCGCGAATCTTTACTCCGCATACTCCTAGTAGAGAAGAAATCAAACAGACTATCCTCAAACATCTCGACTATATGATTTCGTATGAAAATTTTTTTCAAGAGCAAAAAGCAAATTACAAAGATATCTTAGCTATGCCAGATACTATAACAATACATGTAAAAAATATACAAGCCATTACGCTTGCAGAGTTTAGAAAACATTTATTCCAATATGTAAAATGAATCCCGTGATCTAAAGAGTTTAAACAGAAAGTAAGTACGATTATCGATTATAATCAACTCGTCGAAGAAATTCAGAAGTTTTTTGGATAAAAATATGGATTAGCAAACAAATACTATAAAAAAAACCAAGAGAAAACTCTTGGGATTGTTTTTTTTGTACCAATTTTTACTCAAAGTGAGCAACAACTTCTCGCCATCTCTCGTTGCATAACTCCCAAAACCGTGCAATACATTTTTGGAATTTGTTTTGTTTTTTTTGATGGATTTCGGTGAGATTTTTCATGATATATTTGTTTTATTTTTATATAGATATAAATAAATTATTTATTATGTCAATCTATATTCATTAGTATGTGGTCATTAAAAAAAAGCCTGCTCATACAGCAGACTCTACAATTGCAATATAATTTCCCATTCCCACAAGATCAATACACTTCCAAGAATATTCCTTAGGGAGTAACAATCTATTTTGTTTGTCAATTTTGACAAATGTTGCACGCCTTGAAAAAATCATTTTTGCTGCAGGAGATGTTTTTGCATCAAATTCCCTTTTCCACACTTCTTTTGTGTATAAAGATAGCCAACCTTCACCTGGATGTTGTATACTTTCTACTTCAAACACAAATTCACTATCATTTATCCACTCAGAAGGAAGTAATAATCTTCCTTTGCTGTCGATTTTTCTTTTTCGAAAAGCACCTAAATATTCCATACGCTTATTTTTTTTATTTTCTATTTTATATTTATTTATTTTAATAAGTCAATCTTACTTTCTCGTTTACCCTTTATTCTCTTTTTTCAATACATAAGTATAGATTACTATGAACTACGAACGCTTTGATCACGAAATACAATGAGCCAAAAAGAATATTTTTTTGGTAAATATGACAAAGGAGATTGCTCCTTATTTTTCTCAATTGGCGCTTCAGGGCCTCGAGAAGTATCTTACACAAGGCAAGAAAATTTGAATTTTGGTCAATAAAAAAGGCTATGCTGGTGGACTTATGTGTCAGGAGTGTGGACATATTCCCAAATGTAAAAACTGCTCTGTGAGCATCAGTTATCACAAACTCGTTTCCTGAGAAACTATCGGACTCTGTCATATCTGTAAAACGCAATATAATGTCTCTACAAGCTGTCCTGTATGCAATAGTGTAAAAATAAAAGATTTTGGCTTATGAACGCAAAAAGTTGCTGAATATCTCAAAAGCGAGTATAATCAAGATGCTTTGATTATCGAATCTGAAACCGTGAATTCTCCCAACAAAATCAAAAAAATAACTGAAAAAATATCTGAACATCAAATTATCATTTGAACGTCTCTCCTCGCTACACCGCCTAAGAATGTACAGTTTGATCTCATCATATTTCTCAATGCAGACCTAGGGCTACATATTCCTGATTATACTTCAGCGGAAAGAAATTTTTATTTTCTCTATGAGACATTTGTAAAACATCCGACAGCAAATTTTATCGTACAATCATTTAACCCAGATCAGTACAGTATTCGCAATGCATGTAGAATGAGCAAAGAAAAATTTTATGAAGAAGATAATGTATTTAGAAAAGTAAACAGCTATCCTCCCTTTGGAGAACTTTGTGTGATTTTGTATAAAAACGAAATAGAAGAAAGTCTGTATACCAAAGTCGACACCTTATATAAAGACCTGCTCTATCTCAAAGAAAAATATGAACTCAAAGATATAGAAATATATTCTACCCCACCCCTGATTTACAAAATGTTTGGAAAATACAGATATAATATTATCTTAAAATGACCAAACATCAGACAGTTTATGGATATTATTTTCACGAAGTTGAATCTTGCGAAAAAATGATTTAAAGTTGATTGGATGGCTGAAAGTATAGTATAATATTACTCCATTCCTATCCCTTCCTCTCCTCCGACTACGCGAAGGACCGAGGTAAAATAAAGGAAGGGTTTGTCCCTTTGTTTCAGAGGGATTTAGGGAGTAATAAAAAAATCCCTCGGAAAACCGAGAGCTGAGATTTTTCATGTAGTAGCCATTACCATGCGATAGCGACATATTGTTTTGTAGTCACTATTTTACACAAAGCTACCCGTCCTTTGATTGCGCTATCCGTTCCAAACGCAATTACCGTTGTTACTTCTGGGACTTTGAATCCATAGAGATTCACTACGATAGTAGTGTTGCCCTTTTTTATATTCACGGGCAATGGATTATCTTGGTCGTATCTTTCAGAGGCATAAAATGTAGCCTTTAGAATTTGCCAATTGAGATACTCTGCGGGTACATAGCCGACATATTCAGGTAGTTCATTCCAATGTTCGCCAAATGCAAAATGCGAGCTGATTTCTTGTCCTGGTTCCATGGGTACTTTTTTTTGTTTTTAATTTTCATGAATCATTTTTTCCACCGCCAAGGTATGACCGATTTTATCAAGTACAGTACCTTTTGTCTTGGTAATAATAGCAATGGATGTGAGTTGTGAAGGAGCAAAGGTCAGATAATTACGGTATTCGCTACCCATATTGAAAGGGTTTGAAACCCGAATCTTAATGACATTCAATTCTCCATCCTCTTCTTTACTTCCCCCATGCTTATAATTACAACCACAATAGGATCCGGTGAGTGATGGACAGAGAATCCAACCTTCTTCGTTTTCCTTGTTTTGCTCCATTTCTACAACACTTCGTTTTCCTTCTTCTTTTGTTATTTTGTAGTAGAAATTTTTGAGTGATATTTCGAAAATATCACCGATATTCAAAAATGATAATTCAACCTCTTCTGTTTTCATGATATATTTTTTTATGTTTTCTTTATTTTTATATATAAATATATACAAAAGTCAATTAATTATAACATACTAAAAAAATCATCCGGGGATACCGGATGATCAAGTTTTTGCTGTTTATTACTTTACAATTCTAATAGGTGCCATGTTTTTGTGCACCTTATTATTAGTGATTTTAATCGGTCCTTGAACCCATCGTCCGCTGGGATGGAGACTATCCAGTGCATTTGCATGGATTTCACTATTGATTATTGTTATTGAACCAACAAGCGTGTCAGTACCTTTCTGTTTGGCTGCATTTTCATCAGCAACATTGCTGTTGGTGCATGCAACGAAACCGATTACCATAATCCATAGAGCAAATAATAGCTTTTTCATAATTGTTTTTTTGTTTTATATCTTATATATATATTTATACAAATGTCAATACTGTTTTGCTTTATAAAAAAACCCTCTGACGGAAACGCAAAGGGTGTATGATTTACCAATACCGGATGATAAAATTTTTACTACTTTATACTATTATCAATTATTACCGCTATCTGCTGCCAATCACCTTGCTGAGCAAAATTAGCACTTACTGCATAATCACGTGCATCTCTATCCTGATCATTAAAGATCATATTGATAGCGATGAAAGATGTTTTACTGTATTCACTGGCAAAATCCGCTATAAGTTTACACTTTTCTGGTTGTCCCACCAAGATATTTCTATGAAATACCAGTGCATATATTGGATTTTGATCTTGGAACTTTGCTTTAGCTATTTCGTCCAAAGCACGAATATTGAATTGAGCAAAAACGATATCGAAGGTTTCAGCTAATCCCTTCAATTCACGGGTCTTCATAGTTTCCCATACATGATGTTCCCATCCTATGAGTAAAATCTTCTTTTTCATTTTTTTTGTTTTGATTACGGTTTTTATATATATCTATAAACAAATGTCAACAACTATTTGATGTTTATTTATTTGTCAACCAGAAATAGTAGTAGCTATAGATGTTTTTTTGCTTCTCACAGCAAAATCGAGTATACTTAACATTAGAATAAAGATGAAAGATAAAAGACAAAAGCACTAGTCTACAACTTTAATCTTTAAACTTTAATATTTGAACTAAAAATCATGGAAGTTATAACCAACGTAGTGTATGATACGGACTATACTGGATATATTGCCGATGGCGGATATCCCCTATTCCAATCCCCAGTAAAAACGGAACATCTTGGATTTTTTGATACGTTTTTATCAGAAATTTTTCCTAGTTTATTTAATAAGAAATGATGACAAACATCTTCATGATCAGTCCAACACGTACAAGTTCCACCAGAAAACAAAGATATCAAGGATAAAGCATTGAGAGAACAAGTAAAATATTTATTGGAACTCCCTGATACACAATATAACGATCAAAAACTCACGAGTAAAATGAGACAATATATTTGAGAGGTAGAAAAAGAATATTCTACCGTCATCAATGATTATAAAACGCATATTGCACCCTCCTACTGGGAATTTAAGTCAACCCATTATAATGTGTCAGGAATTTTTTGAAAAACGTATTATGCACAAAGTTATCCATCATATATCGATGCTTTACGAACAAGAGATATTTTCGGTTTTCATGCAAAATGGGATATGAGTCGATTTGTCTATCCAGAAGATGATTCTGCTATTCAATCAATGCTCAAAAATAGAGCAACCCAATTGAAAGCAGAAGTGAAAGATGCCATAGAAAAAGGTATCACGCTTGATATGGAAATAGAACAACAATATAGAGATGTAGAGATGATTAGAGAAAAACTTACAACTCGTGAAGAAAGATATTTTGAAAATTCTTTTTATATCAACATATACGACGATAACGAAGAGAAGCTCAAGGAAACAGGAAAAAAAATTGAACAAAAAATATCAGGATATGGAATAAAAATCAAAAGTGCTGTTCAAAGGATGGATGAATGATTTACTTCTTGATTACCTCTTTGCACTGACGATCTTGCTATCAGTAGAAGTTCAGTAACTTCATCACTTGCTGGTGGATTTCCTTTTATTTCCAATGATATGGTACAAGATACCTGAATACTGTATGGTATCAATTTACATACCTGAGGATTAGTGATCTTCGATAGATACAATCAAAAATTACCAAATATGAATAGCATCATTCTTGCTACGTCTGGAGCAGGAAAATCATTTACGGTCAAGCTAGAAGTACTCAGATATCTGATCAATGATATCGATGTCATTATTATCGATCCAGAAAATGAATATAAGGCACTCTGTGAAAAAGTAGGAGGAACCTATGTAAACATCGCCACTAATTCACAACAATATTTGAATCCATTTGATATTCCACCAAAAATAGAAGATGTTGAATATGGGAAATGAGATTTGTTAAGAAGTCAGATAATGAGTTTGATATGAATGATTCAAATACTTATTTGATGATGTACGCCTGAAGAGGAAGCATTGCTTGATAAAGCATTACAAAGTACCTATTCACTAAAATGATTTTCGCTTGATGCCGAAAATTATGAAGGCAAACAACCACCACTTATGGGAGATCTCATGAACGTACTTGAAGGTATGGAATGATGAGATAGATTAGCATTAAGATTGAGTAAATATGTAAATGGAACCTTTGGAAAAGTCTTTAACAATTATACTAATATCGATATCAACAACAAACTTACCGTTATCAGCATCAGAGATTTGGAAGATGCGTTAAAAACACCTGCAATGTTCAATGTTCTCAATTGGATTTGGACCAAAGTAAGATCACACAAGAAAAAGAGAATGCTTGCTTGTGATGAAGCATGGATTATGTTTCAAAATGAAACATCAGCAGAATTTCTTTTTGGACTCACCAAAAGAGCAAGAAAATATTGATTATGAATTACTGTGATATCACAAGATATTGAAGATTTTGTGAGAAGTAAATATGGGAAACCAATTATCTCCAACTGTGCATTACAAATATTGTTGAAACAATCTACTACCTCAATCAAAACATTGAATGAACTTCTTGGACTCTCAGAAGCGGAACAGAGAAGATTGGTCTCAGCTAGTGTTGGAGAATGATTAATCTTTGCAGGGAATCAACACGTAGGAGTAAAAATTCTTGCCTCACCCGAAGAAAAAGCATTTATAACAACTGATGTCGCATAACTCATAGGGACGAGATGCATGGTACAAGGTCCTAGTCCCATGTACCTAGTTCCAAATACTGTAAACATAGTCAATTCAACATTTTAACACTTTAGCATTTTAACTTATTTATGGTGGAAGAAACAAAGATAGTTGATACCAACACAAAGACTCAACTTTCCCTAGCAGCAGCGCTGTTTTTTTCTCCATTGGTACAAAATATGCTCAACAAAAACACACGAAACATTTCTGAGCAGGACAAAGATTTTATCCGCGGGTATATTAAATTCGGATATATTACCCTGTTATTTTGACTCATCACCATTACAACAGGAATGTTGGATTATTTGTTTGCATTGCAAATTTTGAATGTAACCTATACTATCAGTATATTTATCTTAACCCTTTTGTTGATTATGAGTATTGTAAGTATCCTTTCAGATATCAGTCTCGTAAAATGAAGAGATTATAAAATACAAACCTATACTGTCGAAGGAAATAAAAAGGATATTATTCTTAAATATCTCCCTATCTATAATATCTACTTATGGTATATATCTCATAGTTTTGACAAACCAAATCGACGAATAAAGGAATCTATTTTATTGTGGATGATATTTCTGATCTTAGGTATGCTGGGGAATGTTTTCATTAGTAGTATCATACTTATTTTTATAATATTCAGAGTTGCTTCACTTATGTCTGATATCGACTTTCTTAATATATCAAGCAAACAACGACTCAATACCTTATTTCTCAAAAATCCCGAAGAAATTGTAGGATACATTACATGAGTCCTACGCTATCTGAGCAAATTACTTATCAATATATTTACAAAAACACAAGTCTATACATTGGCATCAGAAATAAAAAAAGAAAAAGACATATACAGTCGCATCATAGATGTCCACAATAATACCAATATCATCATTGAATATATTCTCTGAATTTTTTTGGTGATTTGATATATCTCCATAACTCATTTTGATTTCACCATTCGGACATATTATGCTAGCTTTTGATTACTTCTTTTAAGATATCTGGTTATGGTGATACACCTTAAACATCTTCCCCATCTTCCTATCGCAAGAGAAATATTATTTTTTACACACACAAGCATCCAATATTTCAAACAAAAATTCTTTATACACAAATAAACACTATCATGAACTACACACACAGATTGACTACAAACATCGCAAAAATCATTGGTTGGGGCATGGCCATAGTTTTTTCATTTGTAGCCTTTGCACATGGACAAACCTGTACGCTTCCTCGATGAGATACATTATCTGAAAATCAAACAGTATATGGATATTCAACTATTTTGTGGAATATCACATGACAAAATTATTTACAAGGATGTACTCCTTTTAGCGGTGCATTTTCCTGTATAAATTGATCACTTCAATGAAGCAATCCCAACATATATAAATACTCTCTTAATCAATGCCAATCATGAATACCAAAATCGTGCAGTCAATGGTCTGGTGGAATACTCAATCATGGACAAACCACCTATGGATATTCAGCATTATTATGGGCTAAATTTTGAGTTAATTATGTAGAAGGATGTACTCCTTTTAGTGGTACACTTACTTGTATAAATTGAGCTATTCAGTGAGAAAATCCTACTAATTTTCCCTATACCTATAATCAATGTCTCAATACGTTTACACCAAAAAATTGTAGTGATTGGGAATGAGGTATTATCTATCACGGTACTTCTGTAACATGATATTCGAGTACTAATGCAAAACTCCCTAAAAGTTGTGATAAAAATTTTTCTACCATGCTTACCTGTATCAATGGAGAAACTAATGGGAATTGGCAAACCTATAAATATGCTATATGTACATGAGAACAACTTATCCCTGGTGTAGATCTTGCTATCGATTCCTCACCATGACTTGTTGGACAAGACAATACCAGTGGTGGTTTGATTGCACAATGATCTAGTCCACAAATCACTCTGCTTATCCAAAACAAATGAACAGATATTGTTAATCAAGAAATTCCAAGTCCATGATTTATTACCTGTAGACGGATACAACAAAACATTGATGTTCATATTTCCAACCCCATAGTAAGTTTTGTCGTAAATCCTGGTACTAAAGTAGGAATAAACATCAGAATTAAATCATTATTCACTCAATCACTAGGCGCAAAATCATTGACATGTACAATAAACACACCTATGATAGGTGGCGATGTTAATCCTGCGAATAACATATGGACAGGTGTTTTTGAGGTTGTAAAAGCAGATAGATTCGATCTTGCACTCAACAAGAGTATATCAACAATCAGTAAAAATCTTGAATCCGCTGAAGGAGCAAAAGGAACACAATGACTACAAAATTTCTTGTATAATAAGATCATGAATGTACTACTTCCACTCATCATTATTCTCTGAATCCTTTCTGCGATTCTTTGATTCTATAAAATAATGTTTTCGAGTGAAGATACAGCAACCAAGGAATGAACTAGATATATCATCTATTGAGTCATAGGAATCATTCTCATTGTAAGTGCTAAATTTATCGGACAAAATGTATTTGATTTACTTAATCCTCCAAGTGGAGATATTAAATGATATGATATAGCTAGCTGACTTTATGACAAAATCATCTATCCATTTATCAAATTTGCAATCTATCTCGTACTCGGTGCTATGTTTATAATATTACTATCACGTGTTATCACTTTCCTTTTTGGAACTGATAGTGATGCTCAAAAAAAAGCAGGAACACTTATCGGATGGAATGTAATCGCTATGTTGATTATTATCTGAGCCAAACAGATTGTGGAAGCGATTTATGGTAAACAGGCTGCCGTGGTAAAAGATATCACTAATCTTTGAGAAATAGGTTCTTGAGTTTTGGCAGACAAAAACATCCCAATTCTCTATCAAGTTATCAACTATGCACTCGGAATAGCTTCATTGGTTATCTTAGTCATTATCATCATTCAAACTATTAAACTCTTAACGAAACCCGATGATCCTGCACAATTAAAGAATATCAAAAATAGTTTACTCTACATGTTTATAGGTATTTTTGTGCTCGGTGCCGGATATCTGATTGTTAATTTTGCTATTATTAACTAGATAAACTGACAAAAAATCAACTAATATATCGAGACGAGGAAATATCGACTAAAGGTAGCTGTCTTGCAGCTATTTTTTGTCAATTTTAGGCCATTTTTGGGCATATCTTCGAGAAATCTGAGCGATTTTTTGCCCTTTTAGTTATAGTTGAATTTTGGAAGTAGATATGTATATATACGTCACATTTATTTTTGTTATTATAAAAAATGCGTACTCTATTGATTATTGTGCTTATCCTTTCATGAATCGTATTTATTGGATCTGTTTTGCTTATGTCTCCTAAGTGATGATTATGATTAGGTATTGGTGGGATGGCTTGAGGAAATGAATATGGAAGTAAAAAAACTCTTGAAAATAAACTAAAAACAGTTGCACTTATTTCTGGTATTTTTTTTCTTGTTGCATCACTTATTTTACCGTATACTAAGTAGGTAATGATATCAATTAAAAAAAAAGTTATAAGAGACATTCTCAGATATATTTTTTTCTTATCGTTCTTTTTCTGGATATTGATAAGTATCTATATAGGATACCAATATGTTTGGGGAACATCTACTCAAGTAAGCAACAAATGAGGGACCTTCGTGGAAGGTATATTTGGCAATACTTCATATCTCCCCTACCTTCGTAATGATATCCAAAGCAATTTTTATCAAGGATTGCTATTTAACGCTTGTCTCAAGCCATCTTATGATACAAATGCACCAACATATGTGCCTGATCTCTGTTCTATACATACAAACGATAATCAAAACTATACTATCCTTCTAAATAAATGATTTATATGGTCAGATGGAACACCGCTTTCACCTGAAGATCTTTATTTTACCTATAATGAAATTATACGTAATAACATACGAGATATCACGGCATTGACACAATACTCTAGTATTATCATCACAAAAGATATAAATAATACACTCAAAGTTACTTTCCCTACAAAATCACCAGACAATATTCTCTTCTTCACCAATTATATTCTTCCAAAACATATCTTGAGCAATACTGATCTGAACAATTATACATCCTTGTTTGCATTTAAACCCGTGTATACAAATTGTTCAAATCTTGTTTCTCAAAACAATGATGAATACAGTCTCGTATTCAATCTCGTAAATTGTAATCAGAGTAACTTAAATTTCTATCAAGTAAAAAACATGATTTCTTTTGAGGCCTTTAAGAACTGAGTTCTCAATTGAGGCAATTCAATTATAGATGCGTATGTTGGTGACGAAACATTAGATTGATATACAGCAAAAAAAATATTAACTAATCAACTTATTACGGTTTTTTTCAATACTCGTTCTGACAAACTCAGTGTAAGGGGAAGAAGAGTTCTTTGATGATTAATTAAACATAACTTTTATACTACTTGATATGAAGAATATTTCAAAAAAAATGATGATGGATTGTTTGATGTATTTCAATCTACATGAACTGATGTAAAAGACTTAATCAATCGTGATTATACCAAAAATATAATCACCAAAAACGATCTTATCGATATGAATGTCGAACCATTACCAAAATCTATTTCAATCAAATGAGAAAATCAGAAATGAGTATATTTTATAGATACATGAATATCGCTTCCAACGGAGTTTGTCTTTAATAAAGGGTATGATAAAATAATCATGGAATACAAAGGGAAGTCATATACTCCAAAACATTTTGTAAAATGAGGGAAATCATGATGGTATATCTTTGGGATTACAGAAAAAAACTTTGGAACTGGACTCAATAAATATAGTATCTATGGATATGATAAAAACAAAAAAATACTTATTAATTCTCTAGATATCTATAATGTCATCCCCGAAACATGACCAGAAAGTATACTTGTAGGAGAGCCAATAAAATATACTATAGTGTATTATAGCAACTATATCAATGATTTTGTAGCAACAAGATTACAAACTATTTTTAATAAAAACAATATTAGTGAAAATTTTATATTTGAAAAAATCACTACCCCACAAGAATTACAGTGAAGACTTGTAGCTTGAAATTATGACATTTTAATCAATACCGTTGATATGTGATTAAAAAAAGACCTTACTAAACTTTTCAGTACTGATAAATCAGAAACAAACCCCTCACAATATCAAAATCAGAAACTTACAACCCTCCTCAAACAATATATTTTTGCTGATGCTAAAGACAGCAAAAAACCACTTACAGAAATCAATACTATCTATTCCAAAGATATGCCTTTTGTAATTCTTGGAAAAGAATACCTCACTATCAACTTTAAACCAGATGTTATGAAAAAGCTGATTACTACAGGAGCTAGTTGAGAAATGGATGAATATAATCGAAGAACATATATCTATAGAAATCTTAAACTGGTAAATAATGTTCATATCGATGGGAAAAAAATATGGAACATCAATAATTTTTCAAACTTTTTAACAAAAGCTATTAAATAGCTTGAAGCCTTAAGCTCAATATGTAAAGTTGTAATGATAGGATTTTTTTAATTTTTAGTTGTTAGTTGATTTTATGTGAATATTTGAAATAGTTCAATTAGCCATCATCTTGGCGGTATCTATATGAATGCATGAATACGCGCATGCCTATGTTTCGTATCGTCTCTGAGATCCTACACCAAAACTCCAAGGTAGACTTACTCCTAATCCACTGAAACATATTGATCCTATAGGTTTTTTGATGATTTTTTTAGTCCATTTTGGCCGAGGAAAGCCCGTACAGGTCAATCCTCTCTATTACAAAAATCCTCGTAAATGAGAACTTATGGTAGCACTTGCAGGACCAGCAACAAATCTCATATTGGCAATAATAGGAATCTTCGTATTGTTGATTTATGCAAAAATTATGGGTGGGACACCAAATGACATTTTTCTCAACAATGGAGATCCTATGATAAATTTTCGGATAAATTTTAACTTTATTAATATTGCACTAGCGATTTTTAATCTCATCCCTATTGCACCTTTGGATGGATATAGATTAATCAAGATTCGATGGCATACATGAGCTGAATTTATGGAGAGAAATTCACATTTCTGAATCATCTTTGTAATAGCACTTGTTTATCTTGCAAGTCCTATTTTTATCAAAGTGAGTACAGTTGTTTTCAATTTTTTGTTTACTATTTTAGGACAGATTTTCTACTAACGAAAAGATTACATCACCCCTATCCCTCTTACCATTCATACTTCATGACAGGTCATCAAAGAGGGCTGTATCTTACTAGAAGCCTCCTTTGATAAAGGAGGTGGTCCGGTAATCACCGGACCGGAGGATTTTAATTATTCATTAATTAGTATGTTAGATAAATTATCCCATATAGAAAAAAAATATCTTGAACTCAGAGACCAGATGATGGACCCTGAGATTATTTCTGATAACAAAAAATCAATTCAGCTCAGTAGAGATGTTTCTGGAATGCAAGAAATCTATGATCTCTATCAAGAATATAAAAAAGCACATCAGCAAAAACAAGAAGCACAAGAGATGATAGACAATGAGAAAGATTTTGAAATGATTGACATGGCAAAAGAACAACTCAAAGAATCTGAAGTCCTTATTGAATACTTGGATCAAAAAATCAAGGTTGCCCTTCTTCCCAAAGATCCCAATGATGACAAAAATATTTTTCTAGAAATCAGACCCGCCGCTGGTGGTGATGAAGCATGACTGTTTGCTACAGAGCTTTTGAGGATGTATCTTGGTTATGCTACGAAGAAATGATGGAAACCAGAAATCGTCGAACAACAACTTTCTGATATCGGAGGTATTAAGTTTGTGATGGTAAAAATCAGTGGTAATAGTGTATATTCTATTATGAAATTTGAAAGTGGTGTCCATAGAGTACAAAGAATCCCTGCAACAGAATCTCAATGAAGGGTTCACACATCCACGGTAACGGTTGCTATCATGCCAGAAGCAGAAGATATGGATTTTCATGTTGATCCAAAAGATGTAGAGATGGATACCTACGCAGGATCTTCTGCAGGAGGACAAAATGCCAACAAAAATCAGACAGGAGTAAGATTGCGTCATATCCCAAGTGGTTTAATTGTTGATATCTGAGATAGTAAATCACAACTTGCCAACAAGGAAAAGGCTTGGTCCGTACTTAAATCAAGATTATATCAAATAGAATTAGACAAAAAACAAGCTGAACAAAAATCACTCAGAGGTGACCAAATCTGAACATGAGATAGATCAGAAAAAATTAGAACCTATAATTATCCTCAAGATAGAATAACCGACCACCGTATTCATCAATCTCGATCGAACATACCCGTCTTTATGACCGGTGAAATCGACGATATGATTCATGCTTTGGTCTTAGAAAACCAAACGAGATTATTGGAGGAAAGTATGAAATAAGTAGGAACTTGAAAAAACTACATCTTTCTACTATCATATGCTCGGTGGAGAACAGCTTGTCTCTGTCTTTTCCTACAATTCCAATCTAAAGGATAACAATTGTTCCTGATTGCTTTCACATGTCTTATCATATTTTTTCGACGCTTAATCTGACGCACATCATCCGGACATCTTCTGCCCATATAATATCTACAATATCGCTGAAACCATCCTCTCGGATCTTCCTCATAGATTCGTCATTTTTCTTGTCGTGTTTCTAGTGGCAAGGAAGCATCGACTCCAAAGAAATTGAGTTTACTATTTTTTCTTTCCGGAGAAATTTTGGCATTTTTGAACCAAGCAAGAGGAAATTCTTTCTGACAATCTGTCATATATTTTCCCCCAAATATTCCCATCTCTAGCATCTCCTGTGGTGTTAGTTCGGGATGAAATATCGGGTCAAAATTTTTTCCGACCGGTTGAGTCAGATAATAGGTATATCATTTTTGTATATTGTCGTTAACGACTATTTTCTTTTTCATACAAAAAATATACTGAGTGAATATTTTTTTTCAAGTAAAAAATCTCCAGTTTTCACATATTTTTTTTAATTGTGTTTGAAGAATAAAAGAATAAAAAAGAAAAAAATATACTATATATAGTATGTCTACAGACCAAATATTTATTCCCGAGTTTTCTATCATGAAAAAAATCATCCAACGAATTGAAAAATATGGGATTTGGATTTTGTTGTTTTTGTGATTTTTGATCAGCTGTTTTAGAGTATGATATTTTGTCTATGCTACCGTTCCCTTGTGATATGACCCTGGTATGTACAAAGAAATATTTACTCAGTATATACAAGTTCTCCAACATATGAATTTTGACGTCTTGTCTGGATGGATAAGACACGAGCCTCTACTTTGAATTATTGCTGCGCTCTTACACAACATAGGGATATCATTTGATTGGCTGATTACTTGGGGTATAGGTATCATGAATCTCGTTCCTGGTCTTTTGTTGTTTTGGTTTTTAAAATCTCGTAAACAAACTCGAGTGGGATTACTTGCTGCACTCCTCTATCGAACATCTATCGTCCAATATGAGGTATTTTGGTGGGGGTATTTTAAACAAACCATAGGAGTCAGTCTCATGATTTTGATTTTACTCTTTCGAGAACAGAAAAAACTCTTTCTTCAAAGCATTCTCTTTTTCTTACTGATTCTTTTACACAGACATACGGCAGTTTTTACGTGAATACTTCTTGGTATTTTAGTTCTTCATGCATGGTTTCAACATAAGAGATTTCCATGGAAAACGATTATGTATTTGAGTATCGCTGGAATATGTGCTTTGTTGCTCTATATTCCTTTGCGAAGTCGCGTTATGCCTGAAGCTATAAAAGCTGTAGCTACTACCTTCTGATGAGATTCTAACTGAGGAGATTTTATGAACATCCTTATCTATCTCAAATTACAATGGCCAATACTTCTCCTGAGTTTATTTGGCGCGTGGACCAAAATCAAAGAAAAAAAAATCGATGGATGGCTACTATGATATATAGTAGCAGAGATACGAATTCTGTGTTCATTAGTAAATTTCAATAGAACTATAGTATTTCTCGATATCTTTGTCATCGTGTTTGCAGCTAGAGCACTTATAGAAATTATACGTATGAGCAAAAAGATGTGACTACTCTATGTTTGAATGCTTTTTGCTTGTATTTTTTGTATATGAAATAGCATACATTATCTCTGATATGTTGCTGATAGAAATATCCCACTTATCAGCGAAGAAGAATTTACTTCTATCAAAAGCTTGAATAGTATTCTTGAAAAAGATGCAATAGTGATGAACACCCATAGAAATTATAGTCCATGGATTATGTGACGAAGTCAGAGAGCATATATAAATCCTGGTATGTCTGATATGGATATGTGGACCCACGCAAAGTGGAATCAACGACGAGCAAATGATGGACGTATCAAATGTACAATGCTCAAACAAACATATGCACCGCTACAGAGACCTTTGTATATCTGGATGTGAGAACAGCAATTTACAGAAAATATTTTGTGATGAGATTGTTTTAGCTTGGTTTCTGATGGGACAACGTGGAAACTCTATAGAATATTTTAAATACACAGTTATATATTCACGGTAACAAAAAACTCTACAGAAATGTAGAGTTTTTTTGTATATATTCTTGGCTTTCAACTTTGATATTGAAGCTTGTGGCTAAGGTTTATTCAGCGTCCATAGCTTTGATTTTTCCAGATCTTTCTTCGATGATTTTCTTTGCTACATTATCTGGAACTTTTTCATATGATGCGAATGACATAGATGATTGAGCTCTTCCTTGAGTGTTTGATCTCAAATCTGTTGTATATCCAAACATTTCAGAAAGTGGTACTTTTGCTTTGATGACAGCAGCATTTCCTCTCTTGTCTTGTCCTTGAATCATTCCTCTTCTAGAAGAAAGGTCTCCCATCACATCTCCCACATAATCTTCTGGAGTCACTACCTCTACATCCATGATAGGTTCCAAGATAACTGGACTTGCTTTCATAAATGCGTCTTTAAATGCTCTATATGTTGCGATTTTGAAGGCAATTTCTGATGAATCTACATCATGATATGATCCGTCATAAGGAACTACTCTTACATTGATGATAGGATATCCTGCCAATACTCCTTGAGCTACCGTTTCTTTTGCTCCTTTGTCGATTGCTGGGATAAACTCTTTAGGAATTGTTCCTCCTGATACTTCATCTTTGAATTCGTATTCCTTTTCCATATTTTTTTCGAGTCTCAATAATACATGTCCAAATTGTCCTCTACCTCCTGTCTGTCTTTTAAATATTCCTTCTCCTTTAGCATCTTGAGTAATTGTCTCTCTGTATGCTACTTGTGGTTTACCTGTACTTACTTCTACTTTATGTTCTCTTTTCAATCTATCTACGATAATCTCTAGATGTAATTCTCCCATTCCAGCGATGATAGTTTGATTGCTTTCTGCGTCTGTATGATAGGTAAATGAAGGATCTTCATATGCAAGTTTAGAAAGTCCAATACCCATTCTCTCTTGATCGCCTTTGGATTTTGGTTCAATAGCGATATCGATAACTGGGATAGGAAATGTCATCTTCTCTAGGATAATAGGGTTTTTGATATCACAGAGCGTATGTCCTGTCCTTGTGTCTTTGAGTCCCAAGAATGCACAAATATGTCCTGCATGTATTTCTGCAATTTCTTCTCTCTTATTTGCGTGCATAAGTAGTAACCTTCCTACTCTTTCCTTTTGTCTTGTAAGTGGATTGAGTAATGTATCTCCTGATTTAATGACACCAGAATATACTCTTACGAAAGTAAGGGTTCCTACAAATGGATCTGTAGCGATTTTGAAAGCGATAGCTGATACTGGATCTGAATCATCAGGCTTTCTTTCAAGCACCTTAATTTCGTCATCTGGATCAAGTCCTTTCATTACTCCTCTGTCCAAGGGTGTTGGCAAGAAATCAATCACAGCATCAAGGACGAGTTGTACTCACTTGTTTCCAAGTGCTGATCCACACATAATTGGATATAAATCACTATTTATTGTTCCTTTTCTGATTGCTCTTTTGATAAGATCGATAGATGGGTCTTCTCCAGCAAGAAACTTTTCTGCTAATTCGTCGTCAAACATAGATACCTTATCAATCATTTCTTCTCTATATGTCTTTGCTTTTTCTAACATATCTGCTGGTATTTCATGTTCATGAACATCGATACCCATATTTCCTTCAAAGGTATACATTTTCATCGTAAGCAAACTAATGATAGCTTTAAATTCATCAGCTTGTCCTACAGGAAGTTGAATGACAACTCCTTTATCAGTGATTCTAGATTTTACTGAATCTACTGACATATAGAAATCAGCCCCAAGCTTATCCATTTTGTTTGCAAAAATGATTCTTGGTACTCCATATTTATCAGCCTGTCTCCAAACTGTCTCTGTTTGAGGTTCTACTCATTGAGAACTATCAAGCAATGCTACTGCCCCATCAAGAACTCTAAGAGATCTCTCTACTTCAACAGTAAAATCTACGTGTCCTGGGGTATCGATGATATTTATTTGACAATCATGCCAAAAACAAGTAGTAGCAGCGGAAGTAATGGTAATTCCTCTCTCTTTTTCTTGTTCCATCCAGTCCATCTCTGCAGCACCATCATGTACTTCTCAGATTTTGTGTTTTTTACCTGTATAAAACAACACTCTTTCAGTGGTAGTGGTTTTTCCTGCATCGATGTGAGCCATAATTCCGATATTTCTCACGTGTAACAGGTCTTTTCGCTCGGCCATAAGTGATAAACAATTTAAAGATAAAATGATGTATTGAAACTTTTTTGTATAAAAAAAATTTCTCTTGTTCTGTATATAGGAAATGACTTGTTTATTTCAAGAGAAAGTGGTAAATGCCTGATTACTATTTTACCACAAAAAACATCAAATAATAGCTATATTTTAGTAAGCATTAGTCAGATCGCATTGTATGTGATATTCAGCAATCTTTTATCATGAAAGATATTAATTAAGTGCGGATTTTATGACGATTGAATTGTTTATAATAGTATGTTTAACATTTTTCAAAATCTTCTCGGTGTTCATCTCTGTTTTTACTCCAGCAATAGTCCTTAATGTTAGCTTTGGACTTTTGACTTTCGACTCTGGAGTTTCGACTTTCGACTCTGTAAGCTTTCAAAGAAATTCAATAATATCGCTAAGTTGTGTTCAGAATTTACTTTCTTCTTCAGGAGAAAGTGAGATACAAGAAAGTTTCTGAAGATGTTTAATCTCTTGAGTAAAATCAGTCATCGATCATCATAATAATAAAGTATTGATAGTATACAAAAACTGTCAAATCTTTCAATACAAAAATCAATCCATATTTGACAAAAAAGATATTCATTAATTTTTCTTAATATATGATCAAAAATATTAGTAATGTTTTTACAAGAATAAGAAACAATTACCGTTACTACTTTTGTAGCATATAAAAAAAGTCCTTCAAAATTTGACAAATTTTACTTCCATCAGTATACTTATTCTACCATCAAGAAAAAAAATCACAACAAAACGGGGCAAATGTATGATGGACAAACAAAAACTACCTTTGAGGTAGTTTTTTTCTTTTCGCATAAAAAACGAAAATATATACAGATGAGCTTAGCTATGATGCGGATGATGGTGTTCACCATGATGTGTTTCATGGGGGTGATGATGTGGATGATGTATATGATGTATTACTTTCTTTTTCCTTCTTTTCTTATCTTGTATCAGGAGAATACTTATAACAACAACAAGAACAATTATTATGAGAGTAATATACACAAGAATATTTCATATTCAAACGATAGTTGTTTCTTTCATAGTTCATACTATATTCACCTGTTTTCAGGCTCAAATAATAGGTTCTTGTGTATCAAAACCAAATGGAACATTGTTGATAGTAAAAATTATTTTAAGATTATATGGAGGGACTTCCTCAAGTTTTTTGGTGATAAGTAACACTTCTCCTGGAAGAATTTTACGAGTTTCTACGAAGCTAGCTTTATAAGATAAAATATTGGATATATCTCATGTAATTACTACATCTTGATCCACAGGGGAAATGTTTTTTACTTTAATCTGAACAAGATATTTTTCATCTATACTATCTTTGTATATCCTGATTTTGGGATCACGAGAAATATTCTCTCCTTCTGCGCTAGTAAATTCTTCTAAAATGATTGATTTTCATTGAATTATTTTTGGCGCACCAACAAATACATCAATAAATTTTGCACTACGAATAATAATAGAAAGCCCTGAAATCTGACTTGGCGTATTTTCTCCTACAACAGAATATATTATACATCCATGATACAAACCATTCATCCCTGTTGTATATAGAAGGGTTGCTTCTTTTTTTATTGTTTCTTGTGCTTGTAAGGTAACGAATTGATCGTACCCTGTAACATACTTTCAGAATTTTTCTCTATCACTATCATTGAGACAGGCTCTATTTTGTTGTTGATCATTGGTAAATGTTCCATCTACAAATCAAACCTTAAGGTCTACAGGAGCATTTGAATGATTGGAAATTGTATAACAAATTCCCGTTTCTACTCAAGATTCTATACGATAGGTTACTGTATTTTCTTTTGTGGTACAAAAATCAAGTGATATATCCATTATATCTCCGGCATGTGTTGTTCAGATAAACAATATCACTAAAGGAAGTAGTAGTAATATTTTTTTCATAGGGACATATCAAAAAGAATAAAGACTATTATTTGCTTTTATAGTAATCATAAGGCAATAATCAAGAAAAATACATTTGCCTTTTGCTAGATAAAAGAATAGATTTATAGAGAAGATTTTATCTCATTATAAAAATTTTGGAAACCCTCAAACAAACAAAACTCTATATATTTTCAACTATTCTTATAGTTGTTTTCTTTACTACTCATGTGTTTTCTTCATATGCTTCAGCCCTAGTCCCTGATATCAAAGATTCGCCATATACAAAAGAATGGAATGATGCATATATATGGTCATATACCCTCAATATAACTACTAATCCAGACATCAAAGAAGCAAATCTGAAATGAGTACTTTATAGAAAAATAGCTGCTAAGATGATGGCTGAATTTGCAATCAATGTCGTTCACCTCACTCCCGACAAAAATAGAATATGTAATTTTAAGGACATACACAAAGAAATCGATGAATTACAACAGTATATCCAATTATCATGCCAACTCGGCATCATGGGGGTAGATTATTATGGGAACCCGGATACGATTTTTAATCCAAATTATGTGCTTACAAGAGATCAGTTGGTCACTATGTTTTCTAGAGTTCTTTTTGGAACGAAATATAATATCAAAGAGGGGGAACTGACATTTATGGACAGAGTAAAAAATTTCTTTTTCCATAGTTTAATAAATATCTATACTGCACTAGGTATAAAACCCCCTGTAGCTACCTCATTAGATCGATATACAAAACATATGGAAGCCATCAAAAAATTATGAATTATGACCAACTATACCAGCACACTGAAAGAATTCAAAGGATATGTCATGGTTATGATGTACTCTCTTGATAAAATGGGCATTGAAAAGATACAAAAAGATGATAAAAATACGTTTGAAAAATAATAAATATAAAAAAATCTCCAGAAAAACTGGAGACAATTATTTTGTGATTATGCCTACCTTTCTTTTTGTTTTGTTTCCCATTCGGTAATCATAGTACCAAATGACCGTTCAAACAAAATAAGATATTCCCCATTTTCATCTATAATTCCGCCATTGTGGACCACATTGACACGTTTCTCAGGGAATAGTGTATACAAAGCAAACGCCATGCCTAATTCTATATGAGATTCCTGCATATTTTTGGGAATATATATAATCGGTATGGTATCTTTTTGCATCATCTCTTCCAGTTTATGTATCCATCGTTGGTATCCCTCAAATTTACTATCAAAAAGAATATTCAAATGATTGGGCGTTTCTATCCCAAAAAGATCATTTTTCATATACTCTATGACATAAAAAACTTTTTCTGGATGAAAATAGATATCTACGAATTTTACTCCCAAATCAAAATGTGAACCTTCGGATGTCATATCATAAAACATATGTGTTTCTATGGCAGCAATATTCTCTGTCGTATTTTGCACACATATTTCATAGCCACTCGCCTGTTGATTTGTATCCAGATGAGGTAAATGAACTTTATATCCTTGTTCTTGTAAAGCATATTTATATGCTACAAGTTTTTGTCTTGTAGACTCATGTGCTTTTCTTACAGAACAAATTACAAACACTGATTTTTTTTCTGTTTTAGTTTTCATATATTTTTTATTTTTGTGGCTGATTGAATATACTCTTTGTATAATCGTTTAATTTATTTTTATCGTAATTGTTCAATCAATTGTTGGTTTATCTGGATAGAGTACTGCAGCTTTGACTACATATGTTCCTGCTTGAGTATATACATGATTGATTATTCCGCACTCCTGTCTCGTATTACATGTCAATGTTTTTCCATTTCCAAAATCTCGACGAATCTCAGATGGCAAGCCATTGAACTCTATAGAAAATGCCACCCTATCACCTACATCTGCTACTTGTGCAGGATAATCAGGGATAGTTATAGGCAATATTTGATTTGCTCTTTTGACGATAATATCGTTGTCTGGTGATACGAAAATTTCACGACCTTTTTTGGTCTTAATAGTAACTATAGGATGATATGTTCCATTATTATTTACTGTATCATATCTGTATGTGTAATAGATAATAGCTTCTGAAAAATCCTTCTTCATTGATCATGTCCCATCGCCAAAATCCCAGGTAAATGAGACCAGTTCGTCACCAGTATCGTTGATTATGGTTGTTGAAGCATCAAATTTTACTGTAAAAGGATCTGTCCCTACAGTATCTGGAGTCACTATAAGTTTACCTACAATATCAGCTCTATTTATTCTTATAGGAAGAATAAATTCTGTTTTTGCTCCACTTGGTTTATCTTCTACAACAATTTTTGCTTGATGATTATTACTATCTTGAATAGTAAATTCGAATGTATTTCCATCTGTAGAAAGTACCTGCTTATCATCTATCAAAACTTTTTTGGTTGCGCTTGGTGTATTTGGAACAATCTGATTGATCTGTATTTTTATAATAGTGGGAATCTCTGTCAGAACCAGTTCACCAGAAACTAACGAAACAACACCTTTATTTGTTACTTTCTGAAATTGCGGTGATTGTGGTGATTTAAAATAACTATCATAATTTATCTTAAAATCACTTACTCCGACTTGTACATCATCACTCTCACATTGTCACTGTTTATCGTCTTCTGTAAGGAAAGTATTCTGTATAGCATATAATCCAGCACCACGAAACTGATAACTGAATGTTCCATTATTGTTTTTGATAACATCAATAGAGACATCTTTGTTGTTTCTATCAAGAACATCAAATTGATAATTGACTATTTTGACCGTCTTATCAAAAAAGTTGGTAGTGATAGTATAATCTCTTCCATCAGCTTTGGTAACAATAACTTCACACACAGGTATATCAGATTGTTCTACTCTGATCGGAAATGTATAAATATAATTGTTCAGATCTGGAAATCTTAGATAAATATTATATAATTTTGCTTCATTATACACGAAGGTAGTTGCAACGGTATTTTGTTTATCTAAGGTTCCATCACCGTCAAAATCCCAGGAAATTTTATAGTCACTAAGCCCAAGATCTTTGAAGACTGCACTTGCATCAAACAATACTTTAGTCGGTGCCCTTCCTACCAGCATCTCTGTTTTTGCATCGTTGAATGCTAAATTTGATTTGGTAGGACTCAGGGTAATTTCAGAATCAAAGATAATAGTTCATCCAGAAAATATTTTTTGAGGAAATGTTTCTCTGGTCAACATGTTGGTATATGTTGTTTCGAGATTGAGAAGATATTCCCCTTTTTTGAAATATATGCATGATCAGTCAAATTGAGATGTTGTCAAATTCAGATTAAGTTTTTGTCCGTTTCCGCAGTCCAAAAATATTTCATTGAAGCTCACTTGCCCAAGTGTTGGCATTATTTGAGCATTGAAATAATCTGTATTGAGCTTGTAATATATAGTCGCTGGAGCGATAAGTTTGAGATTTGGGGTAGTACGTGTATATTTTGTACCATCTTTTAGTTGAAGATATGGCATAATCAATTTGTCACTATCGAGGATATTATCTATAGAAAAATTTCTTATCATAGTAATTACCCTTGCTCATAGCACGATAGCGAAAATGAAAATCAAAAATCAAAATAAGGCACCGACAATATATCCTATTTTTGATTTGTTTTTTACGGAAATCAATCTATAGAGATTGACTATAAGAAGCCCTATTCCCAAGAACGTCAGTAAACCGAAGAACAATACGGAAAATGTTTGTAATAATGTTTTGGTAGTGTTTGGATCTAATCCTACGCTAGTCAGCGTAGTAGGATTATTCATGAGATTATAAAACACGAGAGATAATCATCCTACCACAAACATAAACAATATTCCACAACCAATCAACACCGTTTTGATGGAAATTTTTGATGTGGGTTTTGTAATATTTGCCGTCTGTTGAGGACGAACAGGCGCTTGTTGTACTGGCGCTTGTTGGAATGGATATTGTGGTATCGGTGTATTTGTTTTTGGTGGAACTGCTTGTGGAATTTGGTCAACCATTTTCTTGGACTAAGAAATTAAAGGATTACAAATTTTTTAGCTTTTTACTTTAAGCTTTCGGTTAAAATATACCATTACCACTTCAAAATTCAACATTAGTTGAATGTTTTTTGTTGCTTTTTATATCACATCATTTTTTTATAAAAAAGCAAGTTAAATAAGCAAGATATACGGCGATATTTGCAAAATTTTTTGGTGGAACATATAATAGTAGATGACTACTTTATGTTATTCATACATAATCCATGAAACACACACATACACGATTCTTTTCACAAGTCATAGGTATCCTCCTTATCACCATGAGTATATTCCTTGGTATCTACGGATTTTTTGCTCTTTTTTTATGAACTTCTTATGCGCTAAGCAGTGAAACCAAAATCTGGCAAACTACAGACAGCTCTGGAGATCCTGATATTGCGGATCCTATTGTTAGCAAAAATGTATATATAGATCCTACCTATGCTGGTAGTCCTAGAGATGGAAGCATAAGCCAGCCATACAATAATTCGAATGAAATTCCTGCTGCATGGATTATTTCTCCAGCTAATAAGACGTATTTATTTAAAAGAGGAACTACCCATTATGGATCTATCAATTTTTCAAATCAGGAAAATATTAATATTGGTGCGTATGGTGAATGACCAAGACCTAAAATCATATATACAGGAGATGGGTACGCTGTTGCTACTACATTTTATTTAAATCCTATTGTACAACAAGCTAGTAGTACTCGTATAGTGGGACTGGATATATCTGCCACTAAAAATGCTGATGCACTGATTAGACTTACTAGTAATACTACCGTAGAAAATTGTTATCTACATAATGCTCAATGGGGAATAAGATCTACCTGAGATCCTATTGGAGAGCCTTCCAATATTCAAAATGTAAAAATAATAAATTCTGTCATAGAAGATATAGCCGATGATGGAATTATGCTACAAGACGTCAACTGAATACTCATAGAAGATAATCTTATTAGAATGGTTAATCAAAATTATTACCTTGTTTGACCTACCCAAGAACAGGCAGCTTGAGATGGTATACAGTTTGTTGCTAATGCAAATTGGCAGGTAGTAAATAATAAAATAGACAGAAGCGATACGGCTAATAAATTTAATTTTATAACTTCTTATGATAAAGCTATCCCACCAAATATAGCTATTATAGAATGAAATACATTTATTTCTCCTAGAGCATCAGATCAGTGAGGCGCTATATTTTATGCCGGGTACGATGTATGAAGATGATACCAAAACACATGAGATGGATATAGTGTTTATATGATAAATAACATATTTTCTGGGGCTTTACCTGATACTGCTTTGTCTGCTGTCTGGTATCATGGAGAAAACCTATATTCTATAGGTAATGTGTATAAAAATATGACGAGTTGTTTAACAAATCGTTGGTTTAAAAGCTGAATTTCACAAGTACCGATATATTCTTACGGTGATGAATTTTTATCTTGTACAAATAATACTATAGGAAATGTTGTTGTTACCAACGAAACCAATATACCCATACTATCTACCCCATACATCTCTAATTGAATTATGTGAGTAAGAGGAGTAACGGGATTTTATAAATGAACGATTGACATCAAGGCGGATGTTTTTGATTTTGAAAATATTTGAATCTCTTGATCTAGCTGTGAATATACAATCTGATGATCACGATTACCCGCTAGTTATTCGTGAACAACTACCACATGATATTGTTATCAAACAGATATAGCTTGATGATCAGATTTGACTATTAATTTTAGAGTAAAAAATTTGAGTGGAAATGAGTGACTGTGAATGCCAAGATATTTTGTCTATGATAATGTTCCACCAACATTTACTCTTGATTCTACCTCATGACCAGAATGTCAAACATGAACAATGAGTATAACTAGCCCATATGATATAGGATGATTACATGCCATACCCTATAGTTTCAATTGAGTAGATTGGACGGGAACAACGACAATATCAATACCAGCACAACAACCAGGAGTTCAGATAATAACTGGATGGCTAAGAGATATCCCAAGAACTCAATCATATCAAACAGCTACATATACATTCAATGACGTAGTGCCCACAGCAAACAATTTTACTGGAGATACTAATGTATGAAGTGATTCAAAAACAGTAAATTGGAAAACATTATCAAGTGCTACAGAATGAAATTGTGGAAATATAAGTTTAACATATAGTTGAATAGTTTCTCAATGAACAAAATGAACATGTGGCGTAGTATGAGATACCATAACATATACACCGAACACATGACAATCATGAACAGATATTTGTATAATACAAACAAATGACAATGAAAATAGCACTGGAAACATAGCGATTACCTGGGATTGAATAACAACATCTGATACTACAGTACCTATCGTAAATACTTTTACTATTCCTACAACATGAAATTCTCTTAGCATCACTATCTCTAGTTTTACCGCTAGTGATAATGTAGGAATTTCTTGATATCTAGTAAACGAGTCTTCAAACACCCCTAGCTCTGGTGATGCTTGATGGACTAGTACTCCTCGAACAGAATATACCTTTTCTTCTACATGATCTAAAATTCTATATGCTCGAGCCAAAGATGCAGTGTGAAATATATCAACAAGCGTAAGTGCTACGATAATCATTACCGTACCAAGCTCTATCAATCGGAACAACGATACATTTATCGATAATAATTTCTGGGCTTCTTGACCAAATGAGACAGATGTTATACAAGCACTCTATGGAAGTGGTACTGAAGGAAGTATATATACAAAATATTGGGATAATAATAATTGTGATCCTGCAGGTATTGATGTTCAATATCTCAATTGATGACTAGACAAAATTCCACAACAATTATCCAACAACACCATATATGTCCTTAATTCTGGTGATTATACATTATCTTATTTAAGTGGTGTCTGGTTGAGTTGATGTAGTGCTATCGTATGATCTGGTAATGTAAATGTTTATAGTACTGATCAAATAGGCGTTTCTTATGCTATGTTTTATAGTAACTGACAAGGAAATATAATTATTGATACCATTAATATTGATTGAAAACTTAATTGAAGCTTATGATCTCACGCGTCTAATGTTAATTGAATTATGTTTATTACTACATCAAACAACACTATCAACAATATACAATCCTATAAAAACATGATTTGAATTAACTTGACTAACGCTGATAGGAATACTATCAACAATTCTCAATCCTATAATAATATAGCAAATTGAATTGGGTTAAGTTGATCAAGCTTTAATCTTATCAATAATTCTCAAACGTATAACAATTATACAAATTGAATCGGTATGATAGGCTATAGTAGATATAATACCATCAACAATTCTCAATCCTATAATAATGATATTTGAATTAATTTAACTAACTCTGACAGCAATACTGTCAATAATTCTCAATCCTATAACAACACCTCAATTTGAATATATTTAACCAGTTCTTCTAACAATACTATTAATAATTTAAAATCCTATAATAATAGAAATTGAATCCTTTTAGATGGCAGTCCAAATAATACATATTATGGGATACTCAAATTATTTTTAAATACTATTTGAAATATATCGTGAGGGTCAATTGGTAGTGGAATACATTATCCATCATTGTGATGGGCAACTTGAGCTATCGACACTTGATGATCTATAGACTGTTCCCGAATTACTAATCCTGTAACTGCTTGATGACTATATCTACAAACATCTAGTCTCTGTGACAACAGATGATTCATTGATTCGTGGACATGAAATATAGCAAATAATTATAGATATGGAAGCAATATATCTCCACAAATCCAAACAGTACAATGAAGTTGAGCAGGTATATTTTTGTATTGAATAGCATGATCTACCTATGACACATGAAAATATATTTGACACTACTGACCTGTATGAGGAACATTTTCTATTGAGAACAATACGTGAATAAGCTATACAACATGAGTGCTTCTCTATACTACCATAGCGTGAGCTTCTCAGATGAATTTTTCGAACAACTGAACTGCTCGAAGTATATTAGAAAGCTATAATTGAAATAAATCTTGGACCTTGGAATGAAACACGCCATGATTGAAAATAGTCTATGCTGATTTTTCAGGTTCAAATTGAATTTTTATGGCTGCAGATACCATAGATCTTATTTTACCACCAACAGTATCTACATGATATATCTCATTATGAACTACATGAATACACTGAAATACATGATATTATACATGAATAATAGATATCCAAGCCGATACAAGCACCCCTGGTGCGATGAGTGGCTGTGAATATACTACTGGATTATCACGAGCTATAGCAGACTATAATTGATCATCTATATCATGATACTGTTACAAAACATGATTACACTATACATCAGACATTACCATCAACTTCCGCGCCATAGATTATAATGGGCATGTCTGAACATGAATACCAACTACCTATATATATGATGAGACTCCACCTACATTTACATTTACCAATTCAAGTGGAGATGAATGTGTAACATGAAGTTTAGAAATTACAAACGCAGTTGATACTTGAATATGATTACATCTATATCCATACAATTTTAGTTATAACCCAAACCTACGAGATAATAATCAAGCAAAAATTATAACAGGACAACAAGCATGAGAAATCACAACAATACCATGATGGATAAGAGATGCATTTTGAAATAGTACTCAAATCCAAACAAGCACATATACATTCAATGACGTAGTACCAACAGCAGATAATTTTACTTATTGAAAAAATATCTGAAATAGCATAAAAACATGAAATTGGAAAATATTATCAAGCGCATCAGAATGAAGTTGTGGAAATTTAGACTTAAGTTTTAGTGGTATACTAACAAACTGAACTAAATGAATATGCAATATAGCATGAGATATAATAACATATAATCCAAGTCCAGAACAAACATGAAGTGATAATTGTACGATACAAATCAAAGATAATGAAAATTCTACAACAAACATCACTATTACTTGGGTCAATATTAATACATCCACACCAATAATTACCAACGTAGCATCAGATAAAGATAATTGATCATATTGATCAGGAGAAATTATAGATATTAACGTACAATTTTCTGAAGCAGTCAAAGTTACTTGAATTCCAAAGCTCAAACTCAACACAAATCCAATCAGAACATGAATATATATAGATATGTGATTGTTTGATATGACATTTGATTCTTGAAGTTGATTCGATCGAGACGTCTATACTACAGCAATACAACATGATGGTAAAATATTAGTTGGTGGGATATTCCAAACATACAACAATACGCCAGCAAATAAAATTATTAGACTTAATACAGATTGATCTAGAGATGACACATTCAATATATTAAATGGATTTGATAATAATCGAGTAAATAAAATTTTAATCCAAAATGATGGCAAAATACTTGTTTGAGGATCTTTTACATGATATAATTGAATACTAGCCAATAGAATAATCAGATTAAATGCAGATTGATCTAGAGACGAGACATTCGATATATGAAATTGATTCGATTGGTATGTACATACTATGGCAATACAAGATGATGGCAAAATACTTGTTTGAGGTAATTTCTCTAATTACCAATCATATACTTATAACAAAATTATACGTCTAAATCCAGACGGATCTAGAGATACCACATTCTCAAATAACAATTTATTTCTGTCTTCTTATCCTATAAATACAATAGCAATCCAAAATGATGGTAAAATACTTGTTTGAGGAGATTTTTATCAATGATGATATGTACAAACAAATAGAATTATTAGATTAGATTATGATGGATCTCAAGACACTTCTTTCGATGTATGAACATGATTTGATAACAACGTAGAAAAAATCTTAATCCAAAATGATGGTAAAATACTTGTTTGAGGTCAATTTTCATGATATAAGTGAACACCAGCCAATAGAATTATTAGATTAAATACTGGTTGATCTATAGATACTTCTTTTGACATCTGAAGCGGATTCAATTGAACCATAATCACACTAAACATCCAAAATGATGATAAAATACTTGTCTGAGGTGGTTTTACATCATATAAGTGAACACCAGCCAATAGAATTATTAGATTAAATACAGATTGATCTATAGATACTTCTTTCGATTTATCAAATGTGTTTGACACATCATTTACCTGAGTTATGACTGGATTTTATACATGATTTCTTTGAAGCACTTATCTTTCTGACATCAGTATTCAAAAAGATGGTAATATAATAGTTTGAGGTAATTTTCAAAATTTCAACAGTACAAACAAAGGTATAGCAAGATTATCAGAATATAATAGCAATCAAACTTTTAGATATACTGTACAAACATGAGATATATCTTCAGATCTAGACTATACTGATATAAATGCCCTAAATTTAGACGGATGAACAATTCAAGATATCTATGCGTACAATGCTAACATACTACTATTTACCACATGAGCTGTATGATCACTCTGATTCAATAAAGATTTAGTAATAGGAACGACTACATTTACCCCACCAACAGTATCTACATGAATAATCAGTATATGAACTACAGGAAATAATTGACCTACACTTTACTATCAATGATCAGTAACTATAAAAGCTGATGTCAATTCATGATCACATGCTTTAAGTGGTGCTACTTGTGAATATACTACATGATTATCACGAGCTCCAGCTATCTACAATACAACACATTGTACTGCCATATGAACCTGGACTGATACACTTACTATCAGATTCCGTATAGCTGATATATCAGGTAATGTAACTACTTGAGCGACTGGCACCTATATTTATGATGCGACAGCATCTACTATACCAACATTGATATCACCGATAGCATGACCTATATTTACTACAACTCCATCATTAAACTGGGATCCAAGTACTGACGTATGAATAGGTATGAGTGGATATTATTACCAATTAAGTACTGATAATACATTTGTGGCACTTACACAACAATGAACATGATCAACAAATTCATGGAATCCAACAGTATTAAACAACTGAACCACATATTATTGGAGAGTAAGATCGTTTGATACATTTTATAATACAAGTATTTTTAGTACTACATGACAATTTACTGTAAGTACTATTACCCCACCAACAGTATCTACATGAATAATCAGCATATGAACTACAGGAAATAATTGACCTACACTTTACTATCAATGATCAGTAACTATAAAAGCTGATGTCAATTCATGATCACATGCTTTAAGTGGTGCTACTTGTGAATATACTACATGATTATCACGAGCTCCAGCTATCTACAATACAACACATTGTACTGCCATATGAACCTGGACTGATACACTTACTATCAGATTCCGTATAGCTGATATATCAGGTAATGTAACTACTTGAGCGACTGGCACTTATATTTATGATGCTACTCCTCCAGTATGATGAACTTTCGTTATCAATAATGGGCTAGATTCTACAGCATCTACATCAGTTACTTTAAACACTACTTGTCCTACTGATTCTTGAATATGATGAACACAGATAGCGTTTTGAAATACTCAAAATCCTACAAATCGACAAACTTGCTCAGCCTCTCTATCACATACGCTATTAGCATGAGAGGGTATCAAAACTGTATATATGCGTGCTCAAGATACTTTATGAAACATAACAGCAGATTACACAGATACTATTACACTTGATATAAGCAATCCTATTGTTACAGGGAATTATCCGACTAGTTGACTTAGTATTTCCAACTGACATACTGTTATATTTGACCGATCCTGATCAGATACTAACATGTCATGATATACGCTGTATGTAAATGGGGATAGCTATACAACTATCGCAACAAACTACACTATCAACAATATCAGTAATGGTAACTATACGTGGCATGTTGTTGCTACTGATCGTGCATGAAACACGGGTACGAGCACACATATACCATTTAGCATTGCTACATCACTTTCCCCTATAATGAAGCTTCTTACATGAAATCTTCACTACACTACTGCACGATATACCAAAGATTATGTTGCTCTTTCTTTATGGACGAACACATCAGCTAATTATATATTTACAGGGGATTTCAGCACACCTACTCCTCCATTTATGTGAACATGACTCAATGGAGCTATGACAGGAAATTTTATACTGACAACGGGTGATGGAATTAAAAATATCTATCTTCAAGTTAGCGATGGCATAATTACTACAGGTAAAACTTTTGTTAGCTATCTTGATACAACAGCACCAAGCATACCAACGTTAATAAGCCCTATAAGTGGTGGAATAGCTACCGGCGCATTTACGCTTGCACGGTCTACATCTAGTGATACCGGAGTTTGACTATCTGGATATCAATATTTTCTATCAAGAACAGGAACTTTTGCTACCTTGATAAAATCATGATTTACTTCAACCCCATCAACAACACTTACTGATGGAGAAATTTGATCTTCTGGGACTTTTTATTGGTATATCAAAACGATTGATACATTAGGTAATTCTTGAACATCAGCAACACAATCATTTAGTTATACAGGCACACTTGATACACAACCAAATGCATTTGTTTTGAATACACTCACTGGTGTACTTACAAACAGAATCTATTGATCTAATACTATCACGATAGCATGATTATCTGCTAATACTCCTGTACTTGCAAGTATCGATAGATGAACACTTTTTATCAATGGGACTATGGTAGGAACCACATGATATGTACAAAATTGATCGACCGTTAAAATAGAACTCGTCTCAAGCAATAGTTATAATACGCTGGTAACAAGTACACTAAACATATGATGAATCTCTTCAAGTTTCCGTATCACTACAGAATCAGAAGATGAGGATACAAATCTTTCTAAGACAACAAAACTATGAATCATTGCTATCTTTAACTCAATCAAAAATCTCTATACCGGTGAGAAACAATATGAATTTCTTGATTCGTTTATGATCATGCTTCAAAGCAAGATTGATGACTTAGGCACAAATAGTAACAATACTCATATATATAAAGCATTACAATATATGTATACTCTCGTTGAAAAATATCGTGATACACTCATAGGAGATCCAGATATTTTCAATGTGCCATGGATTATAAATAATATCTATACAGCACCCAATGGTAAAAAATATACTATCACTTTCGATGCTATCAAAAGACAATTTACTTCACCAAATTTTTTGACTCCACAATATTTTATAACTTTGAATGCATTGAAATATATTATTGATCTACACAATCCTGCATGATCAAGGTATCTTTCTTCTAAACCTATCAAAGCACGATGGGGAAATATACATATTGATTGAACCCGACAAACATCTCCATATATTGCACCCAACCGTAAAGTATTTTACTTCTTCAAAACCATGGAAGGTAAGATTTCTTCCTATACCTTTACTGTAGAAAAATATTTTAATGATTTACATAGTGCCAAAGAATTTTTACACAATACAAACCTTAGATAAATCAGCTAATAGTGAACAACTAACAGTGAAAAACCATGGAATTTTGATACTATAAAAAAATTAGATTACTGTTAGTTATTAGTTGAGATTTCTAATGATATAATTTTATCAATTCTTTTACCGTTAGATTTCGAGAAAAATCTTTGTATGGAATCATAAAATTAGGAGTTTCTATCCATTGATCACGTTCGAGAATCGCTTGAATTATTTCTCTTTTGGATGCTGGTGAGATGAATCTTACATTGCCTCGAACAACTTCTGGAATAGATGCTATATATGTTGTGAGAAGCGGCTTTCCCATCGCCACACTTTCCGTATGAACAGATCAAAACCCTTCGGATAAGGATGGAGCAACAATCATATCGGAACTTGCAATCAATGTACGAAGTTCTTGTTTTTCGAATCCATCAAAAATTTGAACGGAAGATCAGAGATGATATTTTTGTATTTTTTCTTTGATTTCGACAGTTCTTTTGGAATCTATAAGATTAAATACAAAGAGCAATTTGGCGTCTATTATCACCAACTCAGACAAAACACTTACTAGATAATCAAGTCATTTTGATTTTCCTGCATGACCATAATAGGTAATCACAAAACGATTATTTCGTCCATATGTATTTTTCCATGTTTTTATATCGATAGCATCTACCTCTGCAGGATTTCGGAAATTAGTATCTACACCATTGTGAATCATAGTGATTTTTTTGTCCGGAATACCGTAGACTAGTCTTATAGAATTCATCGTATAATACGATACACAGTGATATGCGTCATAAGGAAACCAGAAAATAATTTTTTCAAAAATTCTATAGATTTGTCCTGTCCATCGTCATTTATAACGTGTCCAAAGTTTTCAGAAAATCTCATGAACGGTGAGAATCACTCTTTTATGGAAAATTTTGCCCAGTACACTGGCAGGAATTGCTCCTCCATAGGTACTTGTATGAATAAGCGAAATATCTTTGTGTACTTTAAAAATTTTTATTCCTTTGATCAGTGACCGAAACATAAAACTGATTCTATTTTTTCCGATTCTATAGATATGAAAATTTTCCTTCCTTTCATAGGCAGGCAATGTTTTATCAAAACGACTCGTCAAAACCGTAACCGTATATCATTTTACCAACAAACGAGAAATAATGGCTTCAAATACCGTTTCCGATCAGCCTTTATGAGGAAGATAATAATCTAAAATAAAGAAAATATGTTTGTGCATACAAAAATACAAAACATAAAAAAATACCTGAATTTTATTCGTTGTATGGTTTTATTGATATATTTCAAACACAAAAAAATTCTTATAATTTTATCTATTGTAGCCATAGGAATAGAGCCACAAATATTTGACAAATAATACACATTGGGATCTAATTAATTAGATATTTATATATTTATTGCTTCCTGCTATACAGGGACTACTTCCCGAACACCCATCAATTCACCAACTTCTATCTTAGGTAAAAATCATGATATGGGTGCTATCTGTAAGATTCAAACAGATACCGTTACTTTGAAAGTTACTACCGCTACCAATCAAGCTGTAGGTATCTATACTGGTATGCTTACCATAAATATACCTAATTTTACCTAGAAATTTATTATGTATTTATAGGAAACTAGAGCGTTATGTTCTAGTTTTTTTAGTAGTGCGCGATACGTGATTATAGCGGTCAAATAAAGTCCTCTAAAATTTGACAAAAATCCCTTTCAGGGATATACTTAGTTAATGACCAAATAGTGGATTATTTGCACTATACAACTGAACAAATCGTTTACGTGTTTTATATGGTTACTTATGATGAAAAAAAAGAAGAAAAAGACACTGCTTCATCAAAGAATTCATCATCACCTGATTAAGCACATTCATAGACATATACATAAAGTGCTGCATATTAGTAGTTGTATGCATCATCATGTTTTTCATAGTCTAGAACTTATTATGATTATTGGAATTACTCTTACCTCATTTGGATTTGGAAGTCTTACTGGACTCAATCAAGATGTATACACAAATAACGCAGCTGAAACCGCAGAACATTTACTCACGGCTATGCAAAATCCCTCTGCATCACTTAAGAAATGAAATGTTATCTCTGTCTGGACTCTAGATATGGATGTAGAAAATACTTTTGTAAAATGATATTGTACCTATGGAGCAGCAAGAGTCTCTCCAGAGTTTTTCCCATTTAGTGGAGAAAAGACCCAACAAAGAACATGGTGATGAAATGCTGTTGATCGATGCAAAAACGCAGCTGATACCTGATATAAAATTTGATTAGTTCCTATTCAATGAGCTTTAATAGTCTATGATGCAGGAGGAAGATTTTGAAGTTATGGACATGTAGGGAAGGTACTTCATTATGATAAAGCACGCAACAAACTCATTGTCAGAGATATGGCACGAGTAGCTAGATGAAGTATGTCTGATCGTCGAGAAGATCTTTCAACTGCCAATGTAAAATGTTACATTTATAATAGCAAAACTACTATTCCTACCATAGATCCAATTATCGTTCCTATAGAAAATGTAGTACCATCTGTGAACACATGAACATGAACCATACCGACAACAATAACTCCCGCTATTCCTGTTATCCCAACAGTAGTAACTCCTCCCCTTGTTCATACTGCTCCTACAGTAATTGTTCCTATACCACCAACTATTCCAGTAGTAGAACCACCGATTCAAGAAATTCCTGTAATCATTCCAACACCACCTACAACATTACCTACAGTACCTACTGTTCCTGTTGTTGTTCCACAAAATATAATTAACAATACGCTACCACTTACTCTAGAAAAATTAAGCGATATCGCACAACATTTCACAACTCAAAACGACTTCGTGTTTACCTTGATTTCTAAAAAACCACTGATGCTTGGTGAGGTCGCGAAGTTAACGCTTGAAATAAAAAACAAAAAAACTGGTGCACTCTATAATTGATTACTACCTTTCTCCTTTACTATACTCTCAACAAACGATAATGTTCAAACAAATGTTTCAAATATACAAATGATCAATAATTGATCTCTAGATATTACTATCTTAGGTCAAAAAACTGGAACAGCAAGTATTGTTATCTCTATGGATAATACAAAGATTGGTGAATTTAGCTTAGAAATTCAATAACTAATTTATTTTCTTATATAAAAAAAACCTCTGGTTGCTTCAGAGGGTTCTCATTTTATTTCCTATTATTGTAGTGTTTTATTATACCCAATTTATCTAGAAATTTTGTCATTGTATATCATGAATATATCTGCTATACCGATTGTTTTTTAACCTGCCTGTTTTCTTCCAGGCAGATCAAAAGTCATCGGCATAGCATAGTGTATATTATTCTAATGAATCCTTAGCATCTTGAATTGCATCAGCTGCTTCTTCTTCAATCTCTGCTTCTATCGCAATAAGTGCTTCATCATCAAGCACCTTTTTTCCCATTCTCATCTCCTTGATTTTATTTTGAATATCTTTTTCGATACTAGCTCTTGTCTTGGTGTCACTATCTAGTGCTGCCACAAATTTTTCTTTTCCTTGAAACTTTTGCTTACCAAATGTATAGAATGCTCCTGCTCTCTCTACCAATTTGAGAACTGTTGCCGCCTCTACGATATCCATCGTCTTGTCGTATCCAACCCCCCATTTAACTGGTAATTCTGCTGTCTTGAATGGTGCAGATATTTTGTTTTTTGATATTTTTATCTTAGCTAAATATCCAATCTGCTCTTTATCCAAGAGTAATTTATCTCCTCTACGTATCTCTACTCTTTGAGATGCAAAAAATTTGAGTGCATTCCCTCCCGGCGTAGTTTCTGGATTACCAAACATAATACCTATTTTCATACGAATCTGATTAATAAATACACAGGTAGTTCCTGTTTTTGCAAGTACTCATGACAATTTTCTCAATCACTGAGACATCATCCTTGCTTGTAATCACATATAAGAATCTCACATATCTCATTCTACTTCGGCTCTAGGCACTAAAGCAGCCACAGAATCTATAACAATAAGTCTCACTGCTCCCGATTTTGCTAATTCTTCAGCAATCTGTAATGCCTGTTCTCCGAAATCTGGTTGTGAAAGGAGAAGATTATCAACATCAACTCAAAGTTTTCTTGCATATTGCGGATCAAGTGCATGTTCTGCATCGATAAATGCACACATCTCTCCTCTTTTTTGGATTTCTGCTATCGCATGAAGTGCGATGGTTGTCTTACCTGATGACTCTGGTCCATAAATTTCTACTACTCTTCCTTCCGGATATCCTCATCCTAAAATAAGATCAAGCACATACGATCAACTGTGGAATGTACTTACAAGACCTACATTTGCATTATCCCCCATTCTCATAATGGCACCTTTTCCAAATTGCTTTTCAATACTTTTGAATGCTTCCTGCAATTCTTGTTTTTTTGTTGTCATCCGCTCTATGATATAAGATTATAAAACGATTTTAGCTTAAAGCGCAAAGCTTAAAGCACAATACATATATATTAGAATAATTGTCACTGAGATACCATTCGAGAGAAGTTTACGTGATTTACGATATCAATCGTACAAAACAATGTAAACAATATTTTCGAGTCATTTCTCATCAACGAAAACAATTTTACAGAATTTTTTCTAAAAATCAAGAGATTTTTTTCGTATGCTCACCTATATTCTTATTGTCTGTCAAAAATAGTGTTGATTTTGTCAAAATTTACTTGACACTGTCAAACGAAAAAATATAATTCACATTACGAATATTAAAAAAATACGAAAATTAAAAGATTTTTGCGTAGATATTTAGTAAGTAAAAGTATACGAAATGAAATTCACACAATTTGAAGACATGGAGATTTGGAAAGATGCGATGGAACTCACAACAAGTATTTATCAGATTACCAACCATGGAGATTTTCAAAAAGATTTCTGACTTAGAGATCAAATAAGAAGAGCTGCAAATTCTGTTAGTAGTAATATTGTAGAATGATTTGAAAGGCAGAACAATAACGAATTTATTAGGTTTTTAAAAATAGCAAAATGAAGTTGTGGAGAAGTAAGAAACCAAATATATATTACTTTAAACGTTTGATATATAGAACAATGAAACTTTGAAATATCTAAAAGTAACTGCCTTATACTATCTAAGAAACTCTCATGATTTATTAAATATCTTGAAAACAATAGGAAACAATGAAACTTCGTAACCAAATAACAAAATCTTTTAATCTTACTAATCTTTTAATTTTTTAATTAAAATCATGCAAAAAGATCTTGATACTATCCAAAAATCCCTCATTGCGTTTTTCAAAAAAAATACCAATCAAGAAGGTATTACTTTGAGGGAAATAGCGAATAATATCTGAGCGAGTCACCCTCAAACTGTTTTGAATAAATTAAATCAATTAGTATTGAAATGATATTTTACAAAAGATGATCAAGGATATAGATTAATCAGGGAAAGTATCACGGACCATGTAAATGATATCGTCCAGCTTCCTATTTATTGATTTGCGCAATGTGGAAACAAAGGAAAATCTGTAGTGAACGAATATTCGCAAGAAAAAATTCCCGTAACGATAGCCATGCTTGGAGTCAAAGATGTCAGCACATGTTTTTTTGTGAGAGCAAAAGGAAACAGTATGGAACCAAAAATCCAAAATGGCGATTTAGTATTGATAAAACAACAAGCAAGTTACGATATCAACGACTATGTATTCGTGATTCACAATGATCTTCCGAAGTTAAAAAAAATCATCAAAAAAGAGGGGAAATGGTTTTTGGAATCCGTGAATAGATTTTTTGATACTATGGAAGTTGATAAATATGATGAGACAAAAGTTATCGGTGTAGTAAAAAAAATTATCAAAGATATGTAATAAACTATTGAATATATTGTTATAATTAAGACGTTCTTTACATAGAACGTTTTTTTTAAGGTACTACTATGCTACCATTTTATACTCTTCAAACACTTCAGGCAATGCTGCCAAAGGGTCTATTGCTACATTATTTTCTTTTATCGCTAGATGCAAGTGCGGTCAAGTACTTTTTCCTGTAGAACCAACTTCTCCTATAATATCGCCCGCTTGTACGACATCTCCTACTTTACGGCTTGAGCGTTTATGTAAATGTAAGTAGGAATATATTTTACCATCATCTCATTGGATACTAATATAGTTTCCTCAACCTTTTGAATCTCGTTGATTGTAAAGCACTTTACCAGATACTACACTATGAATTGGTGTTTTCTTGGGAGCAGAAATATCTATACCATCATGCTGTTTGCCTTTTTCTCACGTCACTGGATCTGTTCTTTTTCCGAATTTTGAAGTAATTTCTGCATCATTATCTTTTATAGGTAATTCATACTTATCTTTATCATATTTTTCCACTGCTACATTTGATGCAGCAACTGCAGTTGTTCACACGACAGCTGCTGTATTGGTAAGATCAGGTGTGGGGGTATCAGTAGACGTAGAAGCATGCTCTATAGTAGGACTTGTTTGTTCTATTACTGTAGGATCTATACCTTCCTGGATCTTTACCATAAGTTCTTGAAGCTTTGTTTGATTGTCTTTGTACTGAAGAATCAATGCTTTCATCTTAGCTAAACTAGCTTTATCGTATTCCAAAAGCGTTCACTCACTTATTTTTTCCATCAATTTTTTTTTGATATTTTTTCCGATTTTATCAAACATATCTTCGTCTTTCACTGTTTTTTCTGTAGTTAAGTATTCAATAGCATCTTTTTGGAACGGATTGAGATTTACCCCTAATCCTGCGCTTGTAGCTAATAGTCCTCATTTTTGTTTGTCGAGAAAATTGAGATACATCTCAGCTAGCTCTGTTTTGGTGTCTTCTATCGTTGTTTCTCATGATTCTGGCATAGTTTCATCTGATGATTCTGGTGTTGGTGTTTCTAGTTCATTAGTCATTGATATATATATATAATAAAATTATTTTAATGTTTTTATTTTTTCTATTTTATCATCCATATCTATTACAATATCGTCTTTTATATCCTTTCCTATATATTGTTGCATATATGCTTTATAAGATTTTATATCTCATAGATTAACTTTTAATTCATCAATCTCTAGATTCTGGTCACTTTGTGTATGAATAACTCCATTTTCACGATACAATACATATGACTTAAACATTGCTAAAGAAATTGCCCTATAATAATAATTAACGTAATTCATTCATCATTCTATATTTTTGAATTTATCTAATTCCTGATTGGAGAGTTGAAGTATATTATATTCTTTTTTATACTTATTAACAATTACCGTATTGAAGTTTTGTCGTTCACCATATTTTGTGGCTTGAATGATTTTTTCGTCTGCATCATCATTATCTACATCATTTGAAAATGTATTATCAGAAGCTTGCGAAAAGAATGAAATAAGAAATGATTGATAAAAATTTTCTACTTCTTCTAGTTTTTTATAATATAATTCTTTTTGTTTAATTTTATCATAATTATTTAAATTTTTCATAAATATATTTATTTCTTCTTCCTTGTTTGTAATGATTTTTTCTATCTCCGGATTTTGTTTTACATCAAAATCATCATTATCTGTATATATAATATTCTTAAGTTCTTGTGTTTTATCAAGCATTGGTTTGGAAACAAATTCAACAGTAGTCTCATATTTAAATTTTGTTGATGATTGGATATCGAATTCATCTATAAAAAAGAGTTTGTCTGTTGCCTTAGAATCCAAAACTATTGCAATAATTTTATTGTTTTCATACTTGAGAAGATAATGTCATGAATTTTTTACATTGTTTTTTTGGAGAAGCCTACTTAATAGTTCTACAGATAATAAGGTATACTTTCCTGGAGTATTATTGAGATATGTAATTATCTCCTCTCTAGTTACTGGAGCAATGTTTTGTAATTTATCTAGTTCTATCTTCTTACCTATATCATCTCTTAGTTGATTAAGTTTTACTTTGATACCAGCAGAATCAAATGCTCATAGATATTTATCATCAAAATCTATTTTATTGATATTTGTTTTAAGATTTTTAACCGCTTCATCTCATGTTCAAATTCATAGATCTATCCCTACATTATTTCGTAATCCTGACCAAAAAGCCGTATTATTTATTTTCCATTGTTCTCAATCTCGATAAATTCCATGCCTATCTTTGAGATCTTCTGAAAGAAATAATTTGATACCATCCAAATCTATATTTCCTGAATACCCAAATATTCTTGCTATCTTAATAAAAGTATATAGCTCCAAAGTAGGAGCTGCTCAATATTTCTCTATAAGATCTTCATCAGTTATGACTACTTGATCTATTTTTCATTTTACCTCAACAGCATCCTCGATTGATTCTTGGAGTGTACCTTCCGCTCCAGAAGTAGTAATGAGTTTTTCTATCTCTTCTCTATTGCTTGGTGGTTCTTCAAAATCTAATTGTAATTTTGATATATCTATATTTTTTTCTTTGAATAATGTTCTAATAGCTGTCAGTAATAATATCCCCTCTGCTGAAAGTCCATAATAATTATTATATCTTCCCAATTGTTCATAGATAAATGTTAATTCTTGGTCAGAATATTTTTGTAAATTGGGTTTATATTTTTCTAAATTCTGTGTCTGTTGTACATTTACAAATTCCTGGTATTTATTAAAATATACTACAAAATTATCTTGATTGCTTGCTAAAGGATACTTAGACATAAAGTCAGACATATCTGGAGTTATTTGTTCTTGTGTTACTGTTCAACTCTTGATGTTACTCATATATTCAGCGAATGTCGCATATTCTAGAGCCTCTGACAACATAGTAAATCCATTTTCCATATGATCTACTTCGTTATTATATTTTTTATTTATATATTCTTTCATATGTCATTTTACTTTTTGTTGGTCTGGGGTACCTTTTCATTCTTGAATCCCCAATGTCTGGTCTATCAATCCTTCTACTATATTTGCTAATGGCATCTCTGATACTGATCCAAAAGTATCTTTCACATTTTCTCAAGATGTTTTTCCTCCACTTCTATAATACCAAATAAAGTAAAGTCATAATCATTCTTTCTTCCAATCTTCTGCATTTTTTGCTTCAAATTCTGCTCCTAAGGAATATTGGTCGTAGAGATACCTTATTCCTTGTGCTGCAACAATCACTACCGCACCTACTCCCGTAGACATAAACGCTCATTGTCCTATACTCAAAGCTAAATAAGCTAATTGACATGTAGCATCAACTGCTACCAAAGTATCTAGAGCAGCAAATCATACATTCACATATCCTCTTTGTTTATACACATCTTTTAGTTCCTCATTATTTGTTGTTTCTACAAGATTGAATGCATGTATTGCATCTAAGATAGACATCACCGCCCCAGCTATAGCAAGAGCAGCTGTTACTCCAGAGATGCCTATTCTCCATTTTAATCCCGTAGAGGTATATTGTAGTGTCTTTTCTATATCCTGAGACTTCTTACACTTAGCAAGTTTCTGAATATACTCTGATTCCTCTGCTATAAGAGCATTGGTATTGGTTAGTCAGCATTTGGCATTTATTGCATCAGCAATAAGTTTTTGATCACCGTTCAAAGCTAAAATACTTGCAACAAATGCTTTATCACTGGCAAGCGATTTTGTGATAGCAATAATTGCTTTTTCTGTATTGCTTTGGCTCAACCCTATAATCTTTGCAATCTCGGTTTTGTCTACATTTTGCATACCATTAGTTCTTTCAGCAAATTTTTGTGCTAATTCTCCAGCATTTTCTATTCATTCTTTCTCGAGTTTTTTAGTCAAGAATTTTACTATATCTTCTGACTTTCCTTTATTTACCAGTTTAGCTAATTTACCATAATCCCCTATACTCAATGCTCAACTTATAGACGTCAATTCTCTACTTATTTCTATTGTTGCTTCTACTTTTTTACCATCCAAAAGAAATTTTGCATATGCTTTTGCCTGCGCTATTTTTTCTGTATTTTTGAAATAATCTTTTCCATCAGCGATATTTCGTTCATTCAATATTTTTCTTGTTATATTATCTATATCATCTGTTTCATCTAATAAGTTCGCATACTTTGGTGCATTAGTTTCCAATCATAATGATGCAATATCTTGATATGTATCTGTAGTTTTTATGATTTGTATTTGTTTAGTTATTTCATCTGATTGATTGAGAATTTTTTCTGCTGTCATAGTAGTATGTGTAGATGCTGCTTGTTGTACAACAGTCTCAATAACGTCTGCGACATTATCTCCTGCCTTGGTTTGGATAGATTTAAAATTGGTGATAATGTTTTTTATGGTATCTGCACTATCTTCTACTTTATCAACTTTCTTCAATGCCTTAGCTAAACTTTTTGCCATAAGATTAATATCTTCGGTCTTATTAATTTTTGCAAGTTCTTGTACTATATCATCTCTAGAAAGAAGGTCTTTAATTTTTGATCGATCTTTTAGTTTAGTATTCTCAAGTAATTTATATCCAAATTCTTGTATATTTGAATTTTTGTTTAATATATCATAAATAGGTTTAAGTTTTATTAATCACTCATCTAGATTAATATATTTACCTTTTCGGAATTTTATCTTAGATTTGAAACGAGCATCTATCATATTATCTATAATATCATAACGTTTATTTTCTATCAAATGTGTCATCATCGTACTATTAAATCAATCAGTATTATCAGTTATTCATAAAATCTCTTTCACAAAATTTTGATTTAATTGTGTTGTGTTTCCTGTACTTTTTTTGATAGTAGAATATATCCTAAGTGCTGATTTAGTAGACATACCATTAGCTATTCCATTAATTAAATTTTCTGGTGTCTTATAAAATATACCTCCTATACGAGGCATCCAGTCAGCTATATTTGTTTTAACATAAGGTTTGAGAAAAAATTCCCCTACTTTGTAAGGCACTGTTACTGGAGCAAACATAAGTTTCAATCAAAGTACTCTAGTAGATTTCCAAATCAATAAGAACGGTCAGGTTCATACACCCAGATAATAAGCTCATTTTATAGTATCTCGAGCTCATTTGAAAAATTTTCCATCAGCAACTTCCTTTCCTCATTTTATCATTAATGTCGGTCAAGCCATCACCATTTTACCACTTGATGCAAATACATTTCGTACTGGCGTTCCTAGATGTAAAAAAATGTTTCCATTTTCATCTTGAGTTTCATAAATACCTGCAGCAGTTATACTCACTTCTTTGAGCTGAGCATAATATTTGTCTATTTTTTCTTTTATTTTATTGGTATCAGGTTCGCTTTTCATATTTTCAAACTCTTGTTTATATCCATCCAATAAATCTTTGTATCAACCATATTCCATTATTTTTTGTTTCACATCTTCTTCTTTTCCTACATTAAAAACTTCCAATAAATATGCTATAGGAACTGTACCACAAACCGACTTAAATATTGAATCTGATAATTCCGACTCTACATTTGCTTTCATTTTATCTAATGCTTTAGTTTTGTCTTTTTCCAATAGTTCTATTTTCTCTTTTCTTAGTTTATTGATATCTTCCACGTCTTCCTTGATCGATTCATTGTACGTCAGAATATCATCTTTCGTTATAGCATACTCTGAGACATCTCTTATTTTTTTATTTCTAAATTCATCCATCTTTATATTCTCAACTTCTTGTTCGCCTATCTTATATTCGTTTGGATTATTTATTATCTTTTTTATCAGATTTTTTAATTTTTCTGAATTAGTAGGATCATAGGTACATATTTCCCACTTTTCACCAGATTTTTCATATAACTTTGTTCAACTTTTAAGTAATCCCTCTATTTTCTTACCGAGAAACGCATTTTCAGCATAATTTAGATATGCCATTGTTTTAAATATTTTTCTGAATACACGATGAACTTCATCGATAGTGTTTTTGCCTGCGAGAAAAGTTCTTATTTTTTCTGCTACATCATCTCCATCGACTAATGCTGACATTCATACCATACCCAAAATATTGTTTACCATCCAACCTGTTCACTTTCACACTCATTTACCGATAAGGTCAGCAAATGTTTTGACTATAGTATCTACATCACCATATGCTCAAACCGTAAATAATCCTCTTTCACTTTGAAGGTCATTTATTGTACCAAATGTATTATCTAAAACATGAGGTATTGCTCCTGCATATTTTTCTTTTCCTCATCATAACTTTTCTTCTTCCAATCATACTGGTTTGGATTTATCATCAAATTCATATACATAATTATACAAATCGTTAACATTTCCACCCACACCATTGAGCGCTTCTTTAACTTTTGGTTCTTTTATATCTTCGAAACTTTCTGCTGCATTGGCAGTGTTTCTTAGTGTTCAATTTATTTCTGTTCATCACCCCGTATTGGAATCTTTATTCCATGGTCGATTTCCTGTAAGCAACCACTTCAATCCAAAAAATCAAGCTACTCATATCCCTGCATATTTTAAAAATTTACCTATTCCATGACTTCGAAATCCTTTCTTTTCTCCGCCTTCATCTTTTTCTTTATTTTTTTTTCTTTTTTTAAACAACTTCGAGATTCATCGAACTAAGAGTCAAATCCCTGCGGTAGCAGCAATTGCTGTTTTTGGATTCTCTTTTGCTCGTTCTCGTGTTTTATTTGCTCACTCTTTTACTTTTTCCCAGGTCTTGCTTACCCCATTTTTTACTTTTTCAAAAAATGTAGTCGCGGGATTTACTAGTGCATTCAATTGTTTCTGTTGGTCAGCAATATTTTTTTCTTCTGTTTCTTTTTGTGTTTTGATTGCTGCTTTGAGTGTTTCGTCCTCTATATCTTCCAATTTACATTCTGATCGAACTTTTTTTATTTTGTCTATGATTGTTTGGATTTCTTTTCTTTTGGCTTCAATCGCTATTTTCTTTTCCTCTATTTCTTTTTCTTTATTCGTTTTGTCTATCTCACTCATAGTTGCTTTTTGCGCTGTATATCCATCTATACTACTTTGCAGTTCAGTGATCATAGTTTTCATAACACCAATACCTGTAACAATACTTTCCATATCTACTGTATTGTCTATAGCCTCATTATTTTTTGGTGCTTCTATAGGTGTAACAACTGCTATTTTGAGTGCATCAAGTTCACTATCGGAACTTTCCAAAGTTATTAACATCGCCTCAAGTTTAGCAATATCTGCTTGCGAATTTGCATCCGTAAGCCCCTTGAGTACTTCAAGTTTTTTAGTAATCTCCTCTTTGGTTGTTTTTAGCTTGTCTGCTGCCGCTTCAGCCTTATTTTTTTTGAGGGTTTCAGAGGTCTCATTTTTGAGGTCAGCTAAATCTCTAGCAATCTCGTTTACATCTGTCTGAAGTGTCTCAATGTTTTTTGTTTGATCGGTCATATTATTTGGTCTACAAATTAAAGTTCTTACCATATATACATAGTATATCCGAAAGGATCTTTTTTTACAAAAAAAAGCCTCCCTAAACGCTAGGAAGACTTGACATGTATATTATAATACCCCTAGTATTGTAATGGCCCTTTCGGATGTAATTTGCTCTTACATCAAGGAATCCGATTATCCTCTGGCTGTCATTCTCGCGAAAGCGGGAATCCATAACTACATAGTCTAAGAGTCTTTTGGTATGGATTCCGGTTGCAAAATCCTTTCTTCCAAACTTTTGACACGTTGACACCGGAATGACGTACACACGATTTTTTATTATTTTACTAAGCCATCGAGAACATCAAAAAATGCTTTAATATCTGATTCATCGTTGTAGATATATCCACTCATTCTACAGGTACCCGGTTTATTGAAATGTTTGTGTAATGGATATGCACAGTGACCACCACAGCGAATTGCGATATTTTGCTCAGCGAATGTTTCACCGATAGTATTGAAATTGGTATTGTTGGGAAGGAGAAAAGAGAATACAGCCACCCTATCGGAATCTACGGGTCAGAGAATCTCTACTTTGTCCTGGAATTTTGTAAATCCCTCAAGACAGAGTTTCACAAGGCGCTGTTCGTGTTCCCAAATTTTTTCCATCCCTCAGATAGATTTTATATATTCTATGGCTTTTGCCAAACTTACTGCTCCGATTATATTTGGGGTTCCTGCCTCGAATTTATCAGAATTTCCTGCTAAAGTATGTCACTGGATATTTACGTCTTCGATAGTTCCTCATCCACGAATAATCGGATTCAATTTTTTGATCCATTCCTTCTTCAAATACATACATCCGATCCCTGTATATGCCATCATCTTATGCCCCGTAAATACTAAGCAATCGCAAGCAATGTCCTGCACATCTACAGGAAAATTTGGCACAGATTGCGATCCGTCTACCAAAAAGAATGTATCTTTACGAAGTTTGGATTGTATCTTTTTGACATCATAAATTTTGCCGGTAACATTAGAAACTTGTGCTACTGCGACTACTTTGACACTATCTGTATATTTCTGATCAAAATCTTTTCGATCTATCTCATACTCATCATTGATATTGAAAAACTCTACCGTAAATCATTTTCTTTCAGCCAAAATCTGTCGTGGCAAAATATTTGCATGATGTTCTCGAATTCCCAGCAATACAGTAGTTCAAGGTGTAATTATATTGCTTATTACTAATGATTGTGCGATTAAGTTTATCGCGTACGTTGAGTTGTAACTGTATATGATTTCACTCGCTTTGCAGTTAATCAATTCACCCACTAGCTCTTTGGAATGATTATAGGCTTCTTCAGATTTATCAGATAATGGATACAGTCATCTATGTATATTTGCATATGACGAAGCAACGAATTCTGATACTCCATCAATAACATAATTGGGTTTCTGCGATGAAGCAGCATTGTCCAAAAACACTAATCCTAGATTGTTTTTGAAAATCGGAAAGTCTGATTTATTCATTCGTCTCTTACTAATTAAAAGTTTTGGAACACTGTTAAAATTAAAATTTTTTGTATTTATGATTACTAGTCTACAAATTTTTCAATCTGCAATATTTTAATATTTTAATCGTTTTTTAATATTCAGTCTTGTCTTTTTTATTGCTTCGCTCCTTGAAAACAAGCAAAGCTTCATTATGCAACATCTGTTCTACAGGGATTATTCTTTGGGTAAATGATTTTTTGATATCTTCCTGAAATACACTATCATCGAATCCGATATCTGCTGCATCCTTACCTGTATTTGCATAATATATTTTCTGTATCCTTGCTCGCGAGATTGCTCAATAACACATCGGACATGGTTCACAAGACGTATAGATTTCACAGCCTTGCAGATCAAACGTTCATAGATTGTTACATGCATCACGGATAGCAACCACTTCCCCATGTGCTGTTGGATCATTGCTTGAGGTTACTTGATTCCATCCTCTACCAATAATTTTACCGTCTTTTACAATAACCGCGCCAAATGGTCATCATGCATTTTTTTGCATATTTTCTAGTGATAACTTGATAGCTTCTTTCATAAAATTTTCTTTCATACCTATTGATTATAGAATAAAGGTACGAGGGACTAGGAAAAAGTACCACGTCCCTCAGTTAATTAGAATTTTCTCACAATCACTTTATCTTTTTCTAAACTTCAAAGATCGATATCTTCGAGCTGAGCATACTCTTTATAATATTTTTTGAGTAACTGATAATTTCTAATCTGATTTTCAACATCTCCCCCATTGTTGATGTAAAACTTTTTTCCTCCTAAATAGATGATAGATCTCTCTCATCATGGCAAATATTCTATACGATCAAGTCATGGGAATCATTGATAGAGAAGTTCTACTTGTTGTATTAATCATGTTGCGGCTTGTCTGTAAAACAATCCAGAAAGTCAGTCTATTCCACTAAGATAAGACGGCAAATCAAGAATTTTTATTGCGTTGGCTATCTTGTTTCATGAATATATTGGCAATAATGTTGTACCAATAAGTGCAAATCTTTTGTCTTGATTTCTAATCACCATATCTATGGGAGTAAATGTTAATTTTATAGCAACGGTATTGGAAGAAATATATGTTATATCAATAGCGGATATCATAGGATACCTTGAGCGGATATCATTCAATATTTTGTATTTATAAAAATTTGCTACATAATAATTTTCTCATTTTATTCGTGTATTGATGTTTTTATAAAGATATGGATCATCATACCATGAGGTGTCTCATGAATTGTAAAGTACTCTCTTGATGGTATATTGATGATTGAAAATAGAATTTTTGAGTAAAAAATATCAAGCGTAGATCAATGTAAATAAAATAAATATAATTCGAATTGCTTTTATAGAAAAAAAATGAAATCAGCCTTTGATTTTCTTTTTATCTGAATGTATAGGGGTATATGTTCTTTGTATTTTTTTTACTGGTCTAGACACCACAAATTTTATCATGCTAATTGACTATATAACGATAAACCAAACTACTAATTCTTATTATACTACCTTTTACGACTCATTTTCATTTTATATTATTTCATATCGTCTCATGGTTCGGTAAACCGAACTGTTATATATTGTTTGTCTAAATACACACAAGCTGAAATTATCTGTAGCAGAATTTTATTTAATATAATACATATAATAGATTATAAATGTCAAAATCGATCAGAAAATAATTCCTCATGCCACCTCGATTGGCGTATGTCAGATTCTTTCTTTCAATGTTTCTTTTTTGGTCTTTTGTAAAATCGTTTGTAATTCAGATCTCAAATCATTGATATAATGAGCATGTTGGCCGGTTTCATATCTAAGATTCATAGCATCGTAGGCGAATAATACACTAAATGCACAACTAGTAGCGAAAAGGACACTACCAAAACCATACTGCAATCGAACTAACATGGTTACGCTACTTGCTAACCCACTATGAAATGATGGGAAACCGCCTGAAGCGAATATATGTCCTACATAGAAACGCTTATATCTAATCAGATCTATAATCACTTTTACTATCTGAATAATACATCCAACGATAACAACGATAAAAATTGGGTACATGTGGAACCCTTGAGCAAAGACATTTCTAAATCCATCGATTATGTATTGTACCATCAAAAAAAATAGATACTGAATAAATCACCCCATATGTATAGAAAAATCAGTAAAATTCAAATACAAAATAGATTATTAGACAATTAAAATCTTATATCACTAGACATTTTAATTTTCTCAAAAACTCAGCTCCTATTGAATTATTAGGCGAAAATGCTACAAAACTATTGTTTTGTTTTATTATATCTGAGGTATGCAACTTTTTGTAATTGACTATACAAAAAAAGGAGAGACTATCATTATCGCTGATAGTGATCTTTTATCCCAAATCAGAAAGGTGCTTAGAGTACGTATAGGGGATACTATTTGGATACAAAATCCTGAATACGAACACACCAAAACAAGATATGAAATCCGTATAGATATGTGGGATAATAAAACTCTCGAATGAACTATTATCTCAAAACACTATCATGAAAGCATCACTACCACAAAGAGTATGATTATTGCACTACCCAATAAGCGAGATAAGATAGAATTAATCGTCCAAAAACTAACCGAATGTTGATTGGATCAGATAGTATTTTGGCCTGCAGAAAGATCGATTATAAAAGATTGGAATCCTAAAAAAGAGGAAAGACTGCGTAAAATAATGAAAGAAGCCGTAGAACAGTCTCGATGACGAAAAATGCCAGAACTTCATTTCGCAAAAGATATCAAAACATATATACAAGACGGTGCAATTATTATATTCGACAAGACAAGTATACATGGAAACACATGAGGGACGAGGAACAAGGGACAAGTAACTGGAGTAGTTGGTCCAGAGTGATGATTAACTCCCAAAGATTATGAACTTTTCTCAGCAAAAAATCCAGAAATCAGAAGCCTATGAGATACTGTTTTAAGGATAGAAACTGCAGCTATTATTTGAGGGTGGATTGTAAAAAACACATAACAGTTATTCTTCCTGAGTTGCTTTGTGTGTCCTTTTTTTCTGTAATACTTTTATTAGTCTTCATCTATTATATCTCTGGAGAATCGTTTCATAAAAATGTAAAAGAAAAGCGAATACACATATCCGATTCATATTGTTTTTTATTGCCATTGCTGAAATCAAACCAACAAGAGAGACTATAGTTCAAATTATATCTATACCCTCATCGTTTTTTCATAATAAAATACTTTTTTCTCATCACGCTTCATCATACGACCTTAATGAGTATAATCATATATCTCTTCCATGTTTAGATACACCATGTCGTCATACTTCTCCTATATTTAGTATGATCGTTTAAAATCATTCAACTCACCTATATGTATACATTGTTCCATCTTTTTCTCGTTTTTTTAGATCAAATAATATTTTAGCTACATTAGTATCCTCTAGATTTTCTTTTATATCATTTTAAATTTTGGAAACATCTGTATTCTTTTGTAGAATATCTTAACTATCAATTATTTCTGGATTTATTTTGGGTATGGACATATAATTCGTAGAAATAAATACTCTTATTACATTCTAATTTTATATATTGTCAATTTTTTGTGCTATGACTATTTTTTGAAATATAATTTTGTTGTAAATATCTATAAAAATCATATAGATATGTAATCTATTTATCCTTGCCATATTCTCCATGATTAAATCACTCATCAAGAAAGTAATTATGTACGACAAAATATATTTCATCCTGAAAGATAGCATTATCTATCAGTTACGAAAAAAAACGGTTGGGCAATTGGCTAATCTGATGTATGGTAATCCATCAAGGGATTTTTTTGTTATCGGAATCACGGGAACTAATGGGAAAACCACTACAGCGACACTGATTCACAAAATATTAAATACCCATGTCGCTAAGACCGTTATGGTCAGTACAGCAAACATCAAAATAGGCAATCAAGATATGATAAATACAAAAAAAATGACTTCACTCGATGTTTTTGATTTACAATCTATCTTGACAACAGCCAAAGAATCGTGATGTAAAATAGCGGTGCTTGAAGCATCATCACATGGATTGGATCAATTTAGATTTGAAGGTATAGAGTTTGATTTTGCGGTTTTGACGAATATCACTCATGATCACTTAGATTTCCATGGCACATTTGAACGTTATGCAAAAGCAAAAGAGAAATTGTTTAGATATGTATTGGACAATAAAAAACAAAATAAATATGCAGCATTTCCTGCTGATGATAAGATAGGCAGACAACGATTTGAACGTATGCCTTTTGATAAAAAAATGAATTATAGTATCGTTGCAGCTTCTGGTCTCAGAGCGGAAAACATCCAAATATTGGCTACAGGAACAATATTTTCATTTATGTATCTCGGCAAGTCTTATGAGATAAAAACTAAGTTGCTTGGTGAATTCAATGTATATAATATCTTAGCAGCCCTGAGTGTTGTTTTGCAAATCGGAGTACATATCCAACAAGCGATCGAAATAATAGAATCGTTTGAATCCGTTACCTGACGTATGGAACAAATAGAAAACCACTGAATACGTTATTTTGTAGACTTTGCACATACACCAGATGCACTGGAAAAGACATTAGACTTTCTAAAAAAAATTAAATGAAATTGAAGACTGATTACGCTCTTCTGAGCAACAGGGAATAGAGACACATCCAAAAGGCCAATTATGGGAGAAATAGCTGACCAATATAGTGACATTCTGATTGCAACAGACGATGATCCTGATATCGAGAATAGACTCCAAATTATCCAACAACTCACGATGACTATCAAAAATAAAACTCAAGGAAAGAATCTCTTTATCATCCCAGAAAGAACATTGGCAATCAAGTTTGCATGTGAAATAGCAAAGGCAGGAGATATTGTTATGCTTGCTGGTAAAGGCCATGAAACAGTACAATTCACAAATTTCGGAAAAAGAAAATGGAGTGATATGGAGGAAGTTAAGAAAAATTTGAAAATTGGGGACGAGGAGCAAGGTATAAATAACTAGGAAGTTTTCTGTCCCATATAATCTATTTTATTTTGTCGTTTGAACGTTTATTCGTTTGATCGTTTAGTTGTTGAGACATGAAAAAAAAATTCACCATCAAATTCACCAGACCTATTGTCGGCAAACGATATGGTGTATTTCAACATATTATGAAATGAACGGGAAGTGAAAAAGTAGACATGAGAAAATATTCTGCCGGAGATAGTGCATCACAGATTAACTGGAAGTTATCTGCAAAGTATCAGGAACTCTATACCAATGTTTTCCAACAAGAAAAATTACTCAGTCTGGATATGTTTTTTGATATCAATTATAATCGAAGAGGAGGGAAAATAGCTAATGGAGATCAGGTTCGTGCTTATGCAGAAGACATTATTTCTTATTGTCAGCAACAACACATTGATATCACATTTTTTTATCCACAACAAAAAATATTTAGTACAAATATATTGATTGAAAAAAAAACTAAAAAAAATACGGATGAAGTATTGGAAAATTTACATAGCATTTTACCTACCGTTAAAAAAACCAAAAAAACATATACATCGTTGTTGAATATATTTTTGACTACAGCGATACAGAGAAAACAAAGGCGTGCGATAGTTATTTTTTCTGATTTACTCGCTCTTGATGAAGGAACAAAAAAACTCCTCCACTACTTGAGAATACATCATATCTTGTTTCTTTTTCAACTTCCTATAGATAGCAATCAATGACAAAACTATAATAAATTTTTTATGAAAAAAAATATCACGCCAAATACATGAAGCGATGAAATTGAGTTGTTACAAGTAGATTAAACCATAGAAGTCATTGAGAGAAGTGAAACGACGAAGCAATCAACTATATATGCTAAGATTGCTTCTCCCGTACTACTACGGGATCACAATGACGAATAAAAAGTTTGCAAAACTATTAGTTGTTCGTTGTTCAATCTTCACTATTCTTTAGTCCTCTCTCTAAAATAAGCATTGCGCTTACGGTATCTGTAGCAGCATTTTTTTTGAAATTTGAAATAATATCCCCAGATTGTACTGTCGTATAATCCTCTTCAACCAACTGGATTTCTATTTCTCTATGTTCTATAATATATCCGAGACTTTTCATAAATGCTTGGATTTTTTTCTGAATATCTTCTTGCTTAGCTGGTCGCCCGAGCATGATTTTTCCGACATTGTGTTTTTCTATAATACCGGCAACATTGAAATACATCATCTTATCGTTGAGGATATATCCTATAGGAAAAACGACACTGCTACCTGGAAGTGCGTAAGCTAGACCTATATATTTCGTTCATCGGTCGATACCGAGAATGGCTTTGGTTTTGCGGTGATTTGTCTGCATGATTGTATAACTGAAATGATAAAATAATTCACCCCCGTTTTAGCGTCATTCCGGCGTTATCTTTTGCGGCCGGAATCCATACTATAGTACTTTAGTATGGATTTCCTCTTCCAAATCTTGGCATGGGAATGAGGCCGAGACATGGGATGGGATTTATTTCATTATTTATATTTATTAATTCATCGTCGGTTCTATAAAATATTCTGGAGCAACCGTCATCGTAAATGGAATACGAAGTTCTCTGATTGGTAGTATATGAGAGTCGCCATGGTATTGAAGGTAGAGTGTATTATTTTCCATAGAAAAAGAAACCATCGCCTCGGTAGTTGTCCGATACGGATTATGAACGAAATCAATGAACATATCATCAGAATATATGATTTTTTCTAAGGTGATTTGTTTATGCGTATATTCCTCGAAATCATATACCCAAACATTGTGTTTCTGCCCTATATAAAGAACTCCATATCTTGGAAGTCGTCATTGCTTGTGTGCATACGCATACAGATCAATTTTGGTAATTGATGCGATAGGAATGAATGTTCCTGTATCATGTTCCAAGAGTGTATTCAGCGTGTTTATGGTCAATGTTCCCACTCTGAGATTGGTAAATCCACCTGGTCCATTGAGAAGAAACAAGGTCTCTACTGGATGATTTTGTGTATATTCCAATAGCATTGGGCCAAACGTATTTTCTATTCCATTGCGCTCGAGAAAATGTTCATCTTGATCATCAAGAATATGAACATAATCACTAGATATATTTACAAATAACATACAAAACCATTAAAAATAAATATTTTCCTTATTTGGACCCATCTTATACATAATTTTGATAAATTTGCAAGGTAACTAGGAAAGAAAGTGCCTATTTATTTGGTGTTTTGTACTTTTGGGAATATACTTTAGGAACAAGTATCTAATGACCACTATACATCCAATATATTATTTAGTCATTTAGCGCCCTACTATGAAAATATTTAACTCCAGCATGATAAAAAAAATTCTCTGAGTATTCCTTATTATCGGACTTTCAGGTATTTTTTTGAATGGATATGTTGGAATGAGTGAAGTACATGCAACAGGAGAAATGGCAATAGAAAACACATCAGGGAATACTAGTACTAATGGGCAAAATATAGATACGAGTATGTGGCAGATTCTTAATATCGTCCTCAAAATCATCTATCTCCTTCTTTGGCCACTTTTGGTTATTGCATGACTAGCACTGGACAATACCCTCGTCTATGCATCCGTATTTCATCTCGATGCACCACTCTGGCAGTTTTGGAATATGATGAAAAACTTTGCAAATTTTGCCCTGTGATTTATGGTACTCTTTGCCATCATCAAAAGTATATTTTCCAACAGCTGAGAATGAACGCTCAAAGATGAAAAATCGCCTTTGGGTATCATCAAAGTCACCTTGATTGCAGGTATACTTATCCAAGCAAGCTGGTTTCTTATGGCAGCAGTGATAGATATCTCTACGATAGCAACATATGCAGTAGGAGGACTTCCTCTTAGTGTACTCAACAATACCAAAATAGGCGATCAAAAAATCCTCACCGTCAATAGCTCTATAGATCTCAATAAATTTAATCTTAGTTTCGCATGAGGAGAAGAATTTAAGATCTGGTATTCTACCAAACACCCAGGAATACCAGAGCCAGATCAAACCGTTACTATCTCCCCTTGTAGAGTTGCTAATTCTTATATCATCTGAAGAGAATTTGGTGATACAGGATATAATGTTACTGCGAAACTCAATAGTATGAGTATACCTGCATTTCAGGGCCAAGAACTATGCGTTATCTATGGGAACCAGTTGGTAATGCGAGATGAAATAGCGGTTATGGAGGCTATAAAAGGATCTTTACCTATAGATTGACCACCAGTAGAAGAATGGTTTACTGACGCTGTGTGGTATAATTATTATATGAATGCATTAGTTACTACAACATGATGGGATAGCAACCCAACATTTACCTGAAAACTTGTATACCTTGGGTCAGGGGGATCTGCTTTTGCCAAAGGAGACGAATTTTTTTCTGGCACTATTTCTCTAACGATCAATAATCTTATCCAAAAATCCAAATGATTTGTCGGGCCACTCGTAACTATCTATTCTTCATTACTTAATTTTGCACAACTTACTAGTGCTGATGCCAACTCTATTTCATGAACTTCAGGTATCTTTATCATAAAATCACTCGTAGCTCTTGCGCTATTTTTTCCACTTATAGCATTGGCATTGGTGCTTATCTTGAGAATAGGAGTCCTTTGGCTCTATATTGTCGCCTCACCATTTATTATTCTCAAGGCGAGTTTTAAGCTGAAAATGGGAAGTCTAGATACCTATCTCGATATCAAAAATGTTATGTGAATCATCTTTGCTCCCGTAGTGACCGTGGCTGCATTGAGTATTTCACTGATTTTTATGACTGCTCTCGTCAACGGATTTACTGACCATACTACAAGCGCTAATCTCTACCAAACATTTGAAACAGAAAAAGCAATCCCAAAAAAAGCATGAAATGATGCTATTATTTTTAAAGGAATAGTTCAATTGGAATATTCTAAACTGCCTTGGTGAGAAGCTATGGATCGATTTTCTTGGCTTATGGTTAACTTCTTTGCTATAGGACTCATGTGGATGATATTTTTTGCTGCACTCAAATCCAATGAACTAGGAAAAATGGTGGGTGGCAAGGTAGAAAGCTTTGGTGCTAACGTCTTCAAAACCCTGCCTATCATACCTATGGGACCAGAGGGGAAATGAGTCGGTATAGGTAGTATTGGAACTGTTGTGGGTGGCATGCCAGACACCTATATTAGCAATCTCAAAGAAGCTTGAAATAAGCAAGTACGTGATTGGATAGATGATAAGACAGGAACGGGAAATCCGGGTACAGGAAGCTGAAGCACAACATTTAATGCACAACCTATCGTACAGAAACTTTGAGGATTAGCTAGCACTCCAACAGCCACAACAATTACAGAAGCAATACAACAATTTACAGATTCTTGAATTACTGATGCTAAATCACATATAGAGAATAATACTCAAGCATATTTCCAAGCTATACAAAATATGAGCAATGACCAAGCCAAACAAACAAAAGCAATAGCATGAATAGAAGCTATTATTTGAAACACGAATTGGTATGAAAATATGCTTAAAGATTCTGCAAAAGCAGCATTAGATATGATAACGAAAGCTGCTACCAGTGAAAGTAATCTCAAAACCATATTAGAAACAGCTGGAAATGCAGATAAAGTCAATGCATATTTTGATGTGCCAGGAACAACTGAGTATACAATAACAACAACTGATAATAAAACATATAAAGCTACAAAAAACACAACTACTCCAGTTACCTACACAATTACACAACAACAATCTTAACTTTAATCTTTTCTACCTTTCACCTTTCACCTTTTACCTTCATCTATGAGCATAAAGAACAGCATCAAAATACTCATCAATAACAAGACGATTAAAATCGTTGCACTGATTTGTATTGTTTGATTTTTCTTTATCCTTCCTACCTACGCACAAGGTACTACTGAAGGGTCAGCACTCGATGAAACTCAAAAATTTTTGGAAACGTTGATTTCTCTCTGCTCACGATGATGGATTATACTTGCTATCCTTGCAGGTAAACTCATGACGAACGAATTTGTTTATGGGGCATTTATCCATATGGATATCTATCTATGGAAAATTTGGAATATTATGAAAAACTTTGCAAATTTTGCATTGGTAGGGATGTTGTTGCTTGCTATTATCCAAAACATTATAGGACAGAAAGCATTTGATATCAAAAAAACAATAAAGAATACCTTGTTAGCGGGGATACTGATCCAAGCTAGTTGGTTTATGATGGGAGCATTGATTGACGTATCTACGGTAGCAACCGCTGCCATTAGTGCCTTCCCTATGAATTTTCTCCAAAACGATATACAACTCCAGGAAGCGATAGGAGATAGCGTAATGGAATTTAAAAAATTAGAAATCACCTATGACATGAACGACTCAAATAATTTTATTACTACACAACCAGGAGCCTGATCACCATCAATAGATCAAGCTACCCGAGAAAATATTCTCCCCAATCAAAATTCCGTGAGTTGACCGTTTATTTATCTTGGTATGTCAGTATTTAAGTTTCAAAAATATCTAAGCACAAGCACCACCACAGACTTTACCAATCTCACCCTTGGATTTATTTTAAGATTTTTTCTTTTATTCTTTTTTACTGTGGGACTGTTGTTGCTCTTGATTGCAAATATCATGAGAGTCTGACTTTTACGAATATTTATCATATGATGACCGTTCCTTATTTTGATACAAGTGTTTGACAAAAAAATAGGCGACTGATGATGATGACTAGGAAAAATATTTAACCTCAGCAACCTCCTCGCCATAGCATTTAAACCTGTTATCTTTGTTGCTGGTATTTCGTTGATGTTGATAGTAATTGTAAGTATGCAAAATAGTATCATGTGATCATCAGCCACCCGAGAAAACAATCTTAATGGTGTTTCCTTATCAGTTACCTGAGAAAGCACATCAATACTTGATGTCAAAGAAATAACCACTATATCTGTCAATCAAAAAGATATTTTAGGTGCTAATGTTATCTGACCAGATGCCCTAGGGAAAGCACAGAATTTTTTTAGTCATCTTATTATGCTCTTGTTGACCCTCTTCCTTATGCGACGATTTATCAAACTTTCACTTACTATAGGATGATGAGTTATTGAAAAGACCATGGAATGACTTATTTCAAAAGCAGAAGATATTGCTAAGTCAGCCCCTGTACTTCCTTTCAAAGGAGGCAGCACCTCTTTGAATGCTATGACATCGTTTGCTAACAAACAAACAGAAAATATGCTTAGCAAATGACTTGGTATGAACACCAAATGAAAATTTGTCGATGCAGAAGAAGCATTTCAAAGCAAGGTAAATAATCGAATGTGAATACAAGATGAATGGAAGGAAAAAGATTATATCACATTAAATAAATTGGCAAACTCAGAGACTGCTGCTGATTATACCAACTTTTTTGCCAAATCTCAGGAACTAGCAAAAGAAAGGAATGGATGAATATCTATTAGTAATAATACTAGATGGATGAATGATGTTCAGACTCTATTGAGTAACAACACTAAAAGAGAGAAAATCAATGAATGACGTAGGTATAGATTTGGTGAATGGGGAACAACGGACAACAAACCAGATACACTTGAAAGCTATTTCAAGAAATCAGGTAATGCCCAAGCACTCTATGAAATCATGGGATGATACAAAGCAGCAGGGTGAAAGGCTACTCCTAACAACTATGATGAACTTAAAAAGATTACTTTCTATCCTGGTGGAGAATAAACATAGAAAGAGGTATTTCTCCTTGAAAGCTTCTCACAGAATGGTATATTGAAAAATGGATTTTATGATTGCCAAAAGATTCGATATACAATCGAATCGACTAAACATTGGACGAATATTATCGGATAAATACCGAGATCGGTTCGCGACGAATATAGTTGCGATTATTCGTCAAGCTTTAGGCAATTATTTGTCTGTTTTTTTGTCTATTTTTCGTCTTTATATACTTATTATGTACTATGAAAAACTTTATTATTTCTCTCGTAGTAGGTGGGCTTTTGTTTGGAACGGTTTTTGCGTATCAGCCAACAAGCCAAGACATCTCCAAGATTACCGCTCTTAAAGCCCAATTTGATAGTATCACCACGGATAATATGAAAGACAAGTGGGATTTTTATGTACAACTCAAAACGCTGCAAGAACAGTTTACGGGACATGAACAATTGACCTATTATCTTGATCAATTGGGCATCTATCTTATTGCTCAGATAAATACCGAAAAGGTAAAAACAAAAGCTAGTTTTAAATCGATCAAGCAAATTTTTTTGGATACATATAGTGGGTGATTCAGCCAAGATATCACGACGCCTGATAGCTGTACAGGACGATATAACACGATGGATACTATAAACTTTGCTAATAATTTCCCTACAGCAATTACGATAGCTACTCGATATAGAGAAACAAATTGCGGCTATTATCTGCCAACCAATGGTGATGGTCCTTTTCAAATCCTTAGCAAGGACTATGGAACGGGACAGCTGTCCGAAGCTAAATTTCTTACCATCATCCAGGATTTTATCAACTTTTCAAAGAGTAAATACGGACAACATTATTCAAAAATCTGACCAATATTCACCTATACTGGATTCGATATGACTGGCATTGTTAACTATGCAGCCCTCTATAATGGAGGAACGATTACCTGAAGCCTTGTAAGCTGATATATAGTAACACCGAACAATCCTAAGTATGCCTTTGATGGATATGGTAGCGAATATAGTTGAGCACTTAGATATGGACTAGTTCCCAAATTTTTAAAAATATTGGATTGGGAATTGAAAAACACATATTAATTAGGCACGTACACATGACCAATTTATTTTATTATATAAGAAATGACCCATACTGATATGCCTCTCCATGTAATCTTTGTGGAAGCTTGGATCAAAAAAGGCAATGAATATTTGTTAGCAAAGAGATCATCAAAAGATGACCAAGCTGCTGGTAAATGGGCGGTACCCTGAGGCAAAGTCGATATGGAATTGGAAGAGAATATAATAGAAAAAGCACTTAAAAGAGAAATAATGGAAGAAGTCTGAATAGAAGTACATGATAGATTACAGTTTTTCTCCAGTAGATCATTCGTTCGCTCGAGTGGTCATCATGTAGTCGCCTTATCATTTATAGCTGAATATAAATCCTGAGAAGCACTAGCGCTTGAAGATCAAGACGAAGTAAGATGGGTCACTATAGAGCAAATGAAGTTATTATTTGACGATCATTGGACAGAGACCGTGCAGGCATTAGAAGATATGGCATAATATACATATTAACATTTACCTTATTATCCAATCCCCATGATAACATATAACAAGCTTATCAGAGATGGTGTTCTGAAAAAAATAAAAGATAGCTGAGGTACTGCGACATCTCATATTGCTAGCGATGAAGAATTTGAAATTAAAGTAAAAGAAAAACTCGTGGAGGAAGCACAAGAGTTGATTCAAGCGAAGACTAAGGAAGATATTATGAACGAATTGGGAGATATATGTAAGATTAGCCAAGAAATCATGAAACTCTATGCCATCACTGAAGAAGAACTCACGGAAGCCATGAGCAAAAAAGATGAAAAAGTGGGCGGCTTTGATCAAAGGATTATCCTCGAAGAGGCTTCAGAATTTTAATTTTTTTACTCAGTATTTTATGGCAATACCACAAAAAATAGGTAAAGAAAACATATGCTATCAAGGAAACATTATAGAAGTCGTACATCAGACGATGAAGATTTGAGACAAAGAAAAAGTGTTTGAATTTGCCAGAAGATCGCCAGGAACAAGAATGATTGTTGTAAATGAGCATAATGAAATACTCATTACCAAAGAATGGAGATCTGAGATTAATGACTACGATTATAGACTTCCCGGAGGCAAGGTATTTGATACACTACATGAATATACTACTTCGTTGCAGAAGCAAAATGATATTCTTCAGCACGCTATCCAATGAGTAACAAGAGAAGCACAAGAAGAATGTTGAATAGCTATCATGAATCCAAAACTCTTTGCTATATCCAAATGTGGGGCAACCGTGGTTTGGGATCTCTATTATTTTGTAGTTAAAGAGTTTACGCAACTTGAAAGTAACAATCTGGAAGAATGAGAACATATAGTTGGCAGCCAATGGATGAGTGTTGATGCAGTTAAAATACTATGTCTCAGTGAGCAATTTAGTGAAGAAAGAAGCGCACTTATATTGTTGAGATATTTAGAGACACATACATAATATTTTATCTTAGATAACTATATATACGTATGGGGATGCAAGAAATTTTGGATATCATTAGCAAAATTCATGAACATTTGATGATAAGAGATGCTAGTGTTGATAAAGAAAAGCGTACATTTTTGGATACGATAAAACTCTCTGAAGAAGTCTGAGAGCTTAATGAACAAATTTTGTGACATTATGGATATGGAAGAAAGGAGAAATTAGAGAAGTGTTCATCAGAAAATTTAGAACAAGAAATAGCAGATGTTATTTTTTCTGCTATGATGATAGCTAAATCACTGGATATCGATGTAGAAAAGGCTATGAGCAACAAACTGCAAAAAATTAAACATAGATTTGAAATAGAATAAAGTTTTAATCATTAGTAAGTATACCATATGGCAAAAAAATCAGTAGAAAAATATATGATCGAGAATATGGGAAACTTGGAAAATAAAATCACTTTTCAGGGAATCAAAACCCATAATCTCAGAGATATCGATATTGAAATACCCAAGAACAAATTGATTACTATTACCTGAGTTTCCGGTTCTGGTAAGTCGTCTCTTGCATTTGATACCATTTACAAAGAAGGACAATATAGATATATTGAATCGTTGAGTTCGTATCTGAGACAATTTTTCAATTTGTGAGAAAGACCAGAAATCGATCATTGTAGTGGACTCTCCCCTGCTATCGCTATTGAACAAAACAAGAAAGCAGGAAATTCGAGAAGTTCGGTTGGGACATTGACGGAAATCGATGATTATTTGAGATTGTTGTATGCCAAACTCGGAGATATTTATTGTTACCGTTGCGCAAAAGAAATCAAACCGCAGACGATTGAACAGATCATGAGCGAAATCCAGCATGAATATATGGGTCATAAAATTTATCTTCTCCAAGAATCTGGACGTTTTGAAAAAAAGGAAGATCTTACTGACTTCGTCAAAAAAAACAGAAACAAAGTTGAAAAATGAAAATGATTTACTCGTTATTTACTCGTGGCTGATGCCACTAGGGACGAGGACAAAGGTACAAGGAACGAGGATCCAAAAACAAAAACTAAATCCAAGTCCCAATCCCCAAGTCCCAAAAATCTCGACCCTATCGAATATTTCTATCTCGAAACGCCAAATGTACCGGCAGAATACTTTCCTCTCAATACCTATGGTATTTATGACCGTGTTACCGTAGAAAATCAAAAATTATGAAGACTAAAAGAAGATATTATCAAAATACTCGGTGAATTTAAAAAATTTGGTATCTATCTTTTTGAAGGGAAAAGGGACGAGAAGAAAGGGACGAGTAAAAAGGGACAAGGAACAAGTTCCACTTCCCAGGTCCCTAAAAACAGCATTCAATGGTTTACTGATAAAATGTATTGTCCTGATTGTAATATCACCTATCCAGAATTTACTCCTCAGCATTTTTCTCCCAACAGACAAGAATGAGCATGTAGCACTTGCCATGGTATCGGAGAAATCTTACAGATAGATTTTGACAAAATGCTCGATCCTACAAGTCCATATATGAAAGCAATTTTACCACGAAGAGACTCCAATCTCGGACAATCATTACTTTTGAAATTATCCCAGAAATATAGCATTGATCCTGATAAACTTTGGAAAGATTTACCAGAGCGATTTCAACATGTCGTACTCTTTGGTGATGAAGAATTGCTCAGAGTAAGTTATGGTGGAAAATTTATAAGTATGACCTATAGATGAATCGAAGATATCATCAAAGACCAGTATGCAAAAGGGCTCTTGACCGTTGATTTTCAAGCGATGCTCGATATGAAATCGTGTAATGAATGTAATGGAACAAAATTAAAAAAAGAGAGTCTGAATGTATTTCTTAGCTATAAGCCTAAAGCTTGAAACCTAAAACTAAAAAAAGAATATTTTTGAACTTGAAGCTTTCCGCTTTCTGCTAAATATAATATCGCAGACTTGCAAAGAATGCCACTCAATGGATTAATTTCTTTTGTAGATGCATACAAAGAACAGGCAACAAAAGATCAGACCTTAATCCAAAGAATCATCAACCCACTCAATGATAGAGCAAAAACGATCCAAGAACTATGACTTGGATATTTGAGTCTCCATAGAGGTATAGATACACTTTCTGGTTGAGAAATCCAAAGATTGAGACTGGCAAAACAACTCGGAAACAAACTAACAGGAATCATTTATGTGCTTGATGAGCCAACGATTGGACTCGATGATAGAGAAATTCATAGAGCTATAAATGCTATCAAAAACTTGAGAGAAATGGGAAATACCATAATTGTCGTAGAACATAACGAAGAATTTATCAAAGCATCTGATCGAGTCATAGAGATCTGACCTGGAGCTGGAGACTTCGGTGGTAATCTTATGTTTAATGGTCCCTATGATGAGTTTTTAAAATCAAATACATTAACGGCGCAGTATATTCTCGGTAAGAAAAAAGTATCGATTGATTTTGAACATACCCCAAGCAATCATGTTGTGAAGATAAAAAAAGCGTCTAAATTTAATCTTCAGGGCGTTGATGTAAATATCAAACTCTGAACATTTACTATCATAACGTGACCTTCAGGAGCAGGTAAAACAACATTGATGTATACTACCCTCTTTAAATTTTTGAATGATAAACAAAAATTTATCCAGAGTTTCATCAGATTAGAACTTTTGAAACAATGATGGAATCGACAAGATATTCTTGCAGCACCCGTTATGAACAAAGATAAATACGAACATTATGAAAACTTAGCCATGCAAGAATTCCATAAAGACTTGTCTGTGGAGACTATCATCGGTCACGAAGAGATCAAAAATACTATCTATGTAGATCAAACAAGTATCGGAAAAACTCCTAGATCCTGTCCTGCAACCTTTATCGGTACCTTTGATCATATTAGGCAACTTTATGCAGGGACGACAGAGAGCAAATATCTTGGATTTAATGCAAGTTATTATAGTTTCAATTCAAAGAAGTGAGCGTGTCCTGCTTGCGATGGATATGGATATAAAAAAATAGAATTACAATTTCTTCCTGATACCTATATCCCTTGTGAACTTTGTCAGAGCAAAAGATATAAAACAGAAATCTTGGGAATCAAACGAAGAGGAAAAACAATCTCTGAAGTCCTTGATATGTACATCAGCGATGCTTTAGATTTCTTTTCTGAGATAGATCATATCCGTGAAGATTTACAACTTATGGTCGATATTGGACTTGGATATCTGAGAATGGGACAACCAGCACATATGCTTTCGGGTGGAGAAAGTCAAAGACTCAAACTCGTAAAACACCTCTTAAAATCATACAAAGGACATACCATGTATTTCCTCGATGAACCGACGGTTGGACTCCATTCGGAAGATATTGTAAAATTATTGAAAGTAATCAAAGAATTTTTGAATAAGGGCGATACTATCCTCATGATTGAACATGATAAAAATATATTAAAATTTGCTGATGATGTTATCAGACTGGATAATGGTAAACTAGTAAAATAAGATATATTATAAGGACGGACATTCTCCGTCTTTTTTTGTAATTGAATTTTTTGTTGCATGTACTCATTGATAGTACATTGATTTTGCAGGAGAACAATATTTGTCATATTACAATAATATATAAAAAAGACTTGATTTTTTCGTTTGAATATGTAAATACATGTCCACTAAATCACAACGACCATGGAAAAACAAAGATTACCGATCTTTATCTTGGTCCTCCTATCACTGGGTGTTATGTGCTTCATTGAAGCACCCATATTGAGGCCAATGGAAACTTCCATTAGTCTTGTTGATGAAGTAGCTATTTCATCATTACCGTTCTCTTTGGGAAGCTGCCCATCACCAAGAATCGCCGCGTAATGGCTATCCTCCTTAGAATCTCACCTGTGGTTATACTACATGATGAAGGACTGATAGCCTAATTTAGTAGGGTACATAAGATTCACTGGTCATAAACAATTCGTTTGTTAGAGATCATATACCCGATACCGTCTTATTTGGACACCCCTCTGCCGTAACCGTATTGGCAGGGGGATTTTTTTTATAAAAAAAATAAAATATTTACCATTGTTTTTTTTACGTATGTTTATCACATAAAGTCAACAACTTTTTCTTATAAAAAAAATAATCAATATACAAGGTGATGTCTATTATTTTTATAACTTGCAAAATCTATAATAAGCACGTATACTTGAGTAATAATTTATTTGCTATCTTGCGTCATGAATACAATCAATTCTACGGATATCATCAACTACAAAAAACACGGATTCGATGGAGCAAAATATATCAGGCTCCAAAAAGAAAAGATTCTCGATAGAATCGCTAATTTTTCTGGTGGAAGATTATATCTCGAAATTGGTGGAAAATTTATGTATGATACACATGCAGCAAGAGTTTTGCCTGGTTTTGATCCAGAATCAAAGAAAGAAATATTTAGCTCTCTCAAGGATCAGGCAGAAATATTGTTTTGTGTAAATGCAAAGGATATTTTATCCAATAGACAACTCAGCAATCAAAATATCGATTATAAAGACTATGTCTATCAATTGATCAGAAACATAGAAAAAAACATCTGAATTAAACCACATATCGTGATCAATAATATCGATGTAAGTAACATGTTTGATGTTATTCTTGCATTTGAAAAAGATTTTCAAAGAAAACAATATAAAGTACGAGAAAGATACAAAATTAACTGATATCCTCACAATATGGATAGTATTCTCAGCGAAGATGGATTTGGCAATGACGATCATATCCCTTTGACGAAGAATTTAATTTTGGTAACTTGAGCCGCTTCTAGTAGCGGAAAAATGTCGACATGTCTCGGACAAATTTATCTCGATCATCAGATTGATATAAAATCTTGATATGCTAAATATGAAACATTTCCTATCTGGAATATCGCGATTGATCATCCTATCAATTTAGCATATGAAGCAGCTACGATTGATATCGGTGATTATAATATGATGGATGCTTATCATAAAAAAGCATATGGACAAGATGCAGTAAATTACAATAGAGATGTAGAAGCATTTGAAATCGTTATGGGTATCGCAAAAAAAGTTGTAAATCACAAAAATTATATGGTAAAATATCAGTCTCCGACTGACATGGGAATCAGCTGTGCATGTATGGCAATCACTAGTGATGAAATAGTCAGTATCGCTTCGCTTGCAGAGATTGAGAGAAGAAAAGCTTGGTATCAAGAACAAATTGATAGGTGAGAAGGAAAACAAGAATGGACTACAAAATGTGATGAACTCTATGCAAAAGCAAAAAAATATTGTGATGATAAAAAACATGATCTCACTATGAAACTATAGATAGTACCTAAAAATGGGAAACTAAAAATGTAGGATTTGTATACTAATATACTATTGTAATCTACAATAGCCCATTATACAAGAAGTCCTACATTTTTCATGTATCCTCGAAGGGGACTATTCACCTTTTTACTTGTACTTTGCGTACGTCAAAGTATTTTTCATTTATTTCATAGATGCTTGAGAGCTATGAAGTAGTGGATTATAACAACGAAACAGAAGACTGATGATATCTGAGGTAGGTATTTTTTCTGCTCCGATTCCCATACCATTGAGTCCATCAATAATAAGATTTACTCTCGTGTCGAGAGAAACCCTTCCTTTAAGAAACAACCTATATCTTGCAACTATTTTTTCTATGGTGTCTTTTGCGTTGAGCACATCAATTAGTTTTCTCCATCGTGATACTTGGATTTCTCCCTTATCCTGTTCATCCTGATAATAAGGCACAACGATATAAAATTCTTTATTATAAATCAATCCTTGTTGCATATCGATATTTTGAAGGAATCTATAATATGCTTCACCTTGTGATTTAAGCACTGGGTTGTCTATGTTTTGAAGATTACCGTTGATGTAGGTAAGATAATTTGAAAGATCCAAAAAAGTATTGCGAACCAATATCTGAATCGGATATTCCAATCCGTTTAAAAATTTTTTATATTGTTCCAAAACTATCTGCTGCTCTTCGCTATTTTTTAGATCAAGATTTATTCCATTTATTCTGAGAATAGCTCTGAGTCATCCATCTTTCATTATCATAACATCATTTCTTATTTCTGAAATCGACAACATCGTCTCTGTATTGAAGAGATTTTCGTGTTTTGGTTTCTGTATTTTGTTTTTATCTACCAAATTAAAAAGCATATTGCAGTACAAAAAATAAAATTTATGTTACGGTTGTATATATTTGAAAGAAGAAGCTAGCAATAAACCACGATAGTCACATAATAGCAAGTGCTATCCCCACACCAATAAGAATCTTTCTTGCTTTACTGACACCGTCTTCTCCCTTGGAAAAGAATATCAAATAAAATGCAAAGATAACCATCACCAATGAAAGAAAACTTACAAGTCCCAAAAGAATATTTAGTATCCATTTGACATAGTCTGTAGCTTTGGATGTAGAACCTGGATTATCATATGAAGTTCAGCTCAATCTAAAAAAATCTGTCAGTCTTTTAAGTATACTTGTTGATTGATTAACGGCATCTGTTTTTACTATATTTGCCAAGTTTGTTGGCTCCTCGGTACCTTGGAGTTGATTGTTTGAACTTATATCATAAGGAAACTCAGAATCTGAAAAATCTTGTCCTATAGATACTGCTGGTAGAAGTGTTCATACAGCCAAAATCCCTCCTAAAATATAGAGTATTTTTTTCATGATTTTGTGTACCGTTGTTGTAATATAGCTTTTCATGAGTTTATGTTCAAATTATTAAAGCAAGTAACCAGAAGATTGCACTTACCATAAGCCAGCTTAGACCGATTCATATGATAGCAATGGTCGCGTATTTTATTCCTGATAAACCTTTTTTGTACTGGGTATCATCACCTGCTGCAGTCAAAACCAAAAATCCATGATAAATCAAGTAAACAAGTGCAATAAATGCAGCAAAATATAATGCATAATTGATGATACTTCTTATAACATCCATGGTTTGGTTTTTTGCTTTCTGGTGACTTGTAATTTTATCGTTTACCCCTACCACTCCTGATAATGCTCCTGTTCATGACACTGGATTGACTATATTGTATGCACCATCTCTTAATGGATCATTGATGCTTTCTGTATTGAGTACTTGTTGATCATTTTCATTAAGGATATAATTTTCTGAATCAGGAACAATCATCTGTGCATATCAGACGACAATGAAACTTGCATACATAATTATTGTTCCTAGCATAAATTTCTTCATATTCAATAACGAAACGATAAAACGAAATACTTGTTATTTTCTACTTACTACTTGATACTATCCACTTGATACTATTTTATTCCTTTATACTAATTTTGCAAATTTTGACCTTGAAAAATGTATGCTATTGAATATATATTGCGGTATATAGGCAAAATAAGTTGACATTTTTACTTAATAGTACAAAATTTAATGAAAAAAAACCTTTTTCTTTTGTTTAGTATCTATTTTTTTGTCTTACAACCATTGATTATAGGAGGTTTACGATGACAAAACAACTTTTTTCTCTTGGGAGGGATTAATCTTTTGGCAATTATTTTGATTAGTCTATTTACTCGTAGCACAGAAGGTGAAAACAAAGAAATTCATGAGCATGAAAAAAAACCAGAAGTGATTCATGAAACAAAGGGATCTTTTCATGAACATTTTCGTGCGGTAGTAAAAGCACGTAAAAAGAAATCAGAATTAGTATTCCCTTTTGTTATTTGACTTATCATAACAGTCGCTTTGTTTTTGGTCTTTCAATATGATATTACTACAGCGATATTACTCTTTGGGTCTATTCTTAGCGGGTTTATTGTCTTCATTTTATTGACAAGTATTTACAAACATCGTGTAAGCAGAAGGTTTCGGGCATTGATAGGGACATGGATATATATCATATTATTACTTTGTAGTATTGCTTTGATTGCCTACGATTATTATCAAGTACGTCAAAATTTTAATGCGAGTATAGAAGATTATTTTGCACAAAACGTTCTTGGACAAGAAAGAATCCCAACTAATGGATATGTGTTTACTGGTGAAGGAACAGTATTGGGAAGTGGAATTTGAAATACAGATATAACTCAAACAACTTCTACAGATGTTTTTACTTGATCAACACCTATACAAGAAACAACGGAGACAGGCACAACTACGCTAGCTACTAATCCTACCACACCACCTACATCACTAGGGAATCAGAAACTTATGGATGCGGTTATCTATCTCTTAAAAAAATATGATATTCCTCTGAATACCAAACAAGACGTCTCCTTTACCTACGTTACGTTCAAAAACCCCTATTATAATGAATGGAGAACTGCGTATGCAAATAAACTTATTGGAAAAAATACAAACCCGAGCAAATATATTATTTGTGAGAGTTATATCGTCATGAAAGGATTATTGGAAAAATGGAATGTTCCGTATACTTCACGTACCGTGTTAAACAATTTCCGAGCTGAAGCAGTCAAAAGAGACGCACTCAATGGATGTGTACAAGGTAAAATAGTCACGGATAAAACATTATAATATAATTTCATAGTACAAAAAAACTGATCTTTCACGGTCAGTTTTTTTATAATAACAAATTATTTCTCTTTCTTATTGGTAAATCATAATAATTTATATGCTTCTTTAGCCTTATCAGGAACCGACTTCCTACTCCCGCTGACTATCTCATTCAAAGCCGTGCCTACTCCTTCCGAAAAAAGTGTAAACGAACTTGCATCTATTTCTTTACCTTTTATATATTGTATTCTTGCTTCTTTTGCCTTCCTTGTGTCTAATTTGTCTGAGCTTTTTAGTTCAAATTCATGGTTTCTTTTTTCTCACATATAGATTGGCATTCACTCTAATTTTACAAAAACCATATCTCACCTTTTTTCTAATAGAAGAGTACATTCATGCTGATTATACTCATAGGGAAATCTCACCGTATTGTTTCATAATTTTTCTACTTTTTTTTCTTTTGGAGATTGATTGTTGGTAATATCTTCTTTGAACATCGCTTCTTCTACTTTAAAATCTCACATACTTGCTTCGATTTCTGCTTCCATAGTATTTTTTGCTGGATCCATTGTTTCTATCATTTTTCTCTATTACTAGATAAAATCTCTACGATACTATATTTATTATAGTCAAAACTTTTTCTTTTGCAAACTTTGTAAATGAATGAAAGATGTCTTCGTATATTGTTTTTCAAAAAAAATTTTATATAGCAATTTAGTATTTAATGTTTATTTAAGGTATATGTGTATACTACCGACAATAGTCGGTAAACAAATTTTACGCCTTATATAATAGCCATGGAAAAATTTATACATGATAGTATCAACCACCTCAAAAATACGTTTTGAAATTTTACGTTCAAATTTTCTGATCTCAAAACATCGACGCAGATTAGTTTAAAGTTCACACTATTTACGATGTTACAAGTATTGCTCTTTAGTATTTTGGCTAACGGAATCTTTTTCCAAAGCTGGTATACGAAACAACAAGACCTTATGTCAAACAATTCTAGGACACAAACAACTATTCAGATTGGTTGAATGCCACAAGTAATGGTAACTGCTGATGGGCAAACAAGAACAATCCTTCCAGCGAATAGACCAATGATGATACAAAAAATGATTCTTGGAAAAAATAGAGCTCCAGAGACCGAAGTATTTGACATGGAAAGCGATGAATGAAAAATATTAGAACAGTCTCATCGATGGAAGTCGATCGCAAAAGTTGATGATATGTATTTTATGTACAAAAAAGTTGCTAATAAAATAATGGTAACTAATGTCACTCCACATCTTATCGTACAAAAAAATCTTATCTTGATTAGTATTTATCTCATACTCCTCTTTTGAGCTATCGCATATTTCCTTTCGCATATCTTTGTCAAAACATCACTCAAAAAACTCCATGAATTACTCTGATTTCTCGACCACTTGCACATTGATAATCTTAATGAAAAAATCACTATCTCTGGTCACCCTCAGGATGAAATCAATAGAGTCAGTCAAAAATTTAATGATGTTTTAGAAAAAATCCATAATCAAACATTGAGTCTCAAAGACTTTGTAAGCAATGCATCACATGAATTGAAAACACCATTGATGAGTATGAGTACAGAAATAGATTATGCGAATAAGACCAAAAATTATGAAGAATGACTCACTAATATAAAACAACAACTAAAATCGATGAACGCGCTTTTGGAAACCTTGGTGACTATCAGTAAACTTGAGGCATTAGCTACATTAAAAAAAGAAAAACTAGATATTGGGATCCTCATCGAAACAACAAGCAACGAAGTACAAAAAATTTATCATGATAAAAAAATCACCCTAAAGACGAATATTGCTATACATATTGAACACTACATACACAAAGAAAGTCTTCAGATTATCGTAAAAAATATTTTGGATAATGCATACAAATTTACTCCCAAGGGATGAACAATAGAAATCACCTTGGATGCTAAAAGACTCGTAATCAAAGATAATGGAAAAGGTATAGATAATGAAGATCTCAAACATATCCGAGAAAGATTTTGGCAAGCTGATCGCTCCAAAACCGATACCAAAAGTTTTGGACTGTGACTTCACTTGACGAAATTGCTTATAGAAAAACATACATGGGATATCGCTATCAAGAGTAAAATTAATGAGTGAACGGTATGTACTATCACATTCTAAATTTACTGTCCTTGCGAGGAACGCAGTGACGAAGCAATCAACCATATACACTAAGATTGCTTCATTTGACTCGCAATGATAAAAAAAATATTTTATTGTGTCATCATTCATTATGAAAATATTGTTAGTAGAAGACAATAAAATTATCGGCAACAATATCAAAAGATATCTTGAACTCGAACATAACGACGTCATGCGAGCTGAGAATGGCTTATATGCTTCTGAAATAATGAAACACCATCAATTTGATGTCATTATTTTGGATATTATGCTTCCCTGAATGGATGGAATAACGCTCTGTAAACATATCAGAAAAGATCATCCAACTACGCCTATCATTATGACTACCGCCAAAGGAGAGCTTGATGATAAATTGGAATGATTTGCTTGTGGTGCTGATGACTATATCGTCAAACCCTTTGATCTCAAAGAACTCGATGCAAGAATCAGCGCTATTGTAAAGAGACTACCTACAAGAAATATTTTGGAGCAGAAAAACATTCGTCTCGATAAAGATCAGAAGAAAATATTTAGGAATAATAAGGAGATCAAGACAACCCTCAAAGAATTTCAGATATTTGAATATCTTTTGGAAAGAAAAGGAAGAAGTATCTCTAGAACAGAAATCATAGAAGAGATTCGAGGGAATGATCAGATGTTTGAAGAAGATGCAAAACTCGACGTATATATTTCTACGCTCAGAAAAAAAATTGGGAAAACATTTATTGAAACCATTAAAGGATTTGGCTACCAAATTCCAAACTAAAAAAATAACGAAAAACTAACAACTAATAATTAATAACGAAAGAACTGTTTTATTACAAACTATAGCAATGTTATCATAGTTCATATAATATATCATTCATTTTTCATTATTAATTCACCTTAAATAGTGTTTAAGGTAATCTTTAGTTTCTTTTAAGGTCGATATGTATACTAGGGGCGTCAAAATGTTTTGACGACTTTTATCTTTTTATACATAAGAACATGAAAACAAAATTTATCGTAGCAAGTACTATTTGATTACTGGGCGTAACAAGTATGGTAATAGGTGCAGTAACTCTAGCAGACAATGACTTTACTGGTAAAGCATGAATGAGAGCATATGTATGATCCGGTATGATGAACAAAGGACAAGTGATGAAGAAATTTACGAATACATGAGATGCGGAAGCATTTAGAACTGCAGTAGAAAAAGCAATCACTACTAATGATTATACTGCATTTACTCAAGCACACATCAAGTACAAAATCACGACACCGATAAGTAAAGAACAGTTTACTACCATGGTTAACAAAAGAGCTACTCAAGAAAAGATTAAAACGGCATTGGAATCATGAGATTATACAGCATGGAAAACACTTAATAAAGACAATCCTATTCTAATCAAAATCGATACCGAAGCTAAATTCAAACAGCTTCAAGAAATGCATGGTTACCAAGAAAAAGCAAGAACTATAGCAGAAACACTTGGATTATCATGACCTAAAGGTGAAGGTATGGGTAGATGAATGGGTATGGGGCTAAAAAATGGGGAACAATGAAGAAGATGAATGGGAAATGGTATGCATAACTGAAATGCTTGAATTGGCCAGTAAGAATACCTGGAAATATATTTGAAACGTGGCAAGAGCTTGAAGTAATAAAAGTTTTTGCCCCCTTGAAATTATGCCGACACCCGTCGGTATAGAGAAAAAACCTGTGCTGCATAGCCAGGTTTTTTTATTTATTCTATAGAGAGATCTGCTCCCGGACTTGATATCCAGAATCTATGTTTTTTTGTATGGATTCCCGCTTTCGCGAGAATGAGGTAAAAAAGCAAGGAATAATGTGTAGAAAATAGAAATATTCTTACATAAACATTCTCTGTAAATCAGGATCTTTTATCATGGTTTGGTTTCGCATTGGTTCGAAAGTAATCTCTAACTGAACGGATATATCTGGCACTACTTCAAGTACAGCATTTGTTATCATCTCTTTTAACATATCAGCCATCGGACAGAAGGGTGTTGTAAACGTCATAAGGATATCAACTTTTTTTTCTTTGGGAGAAAATGTGACCTTATAAATCAGTCATAAGGTATAAATATCAATCATAGGAAATTCTGGGTCATATACGGTTTTGAGTTTTTCCTCGATTTGATGAGTTATTTTAGATGTTTGGGAATTCATTGATTGTTTCTTTTTGATCAGAGAATAAAATCACCTGGAGAATAACAAATCCTACAAGTAGGATAATTCAAAGAAATTTACTTCGATATCATAAGAGCAAAAACAATGCATTGATCAAAACATAAATCCCGAATAATAAAGAAAGTTTGTAACTATCTTTGATCAAGCGATCTTCGGACACATCACGAAAAAATTTTTGCAAAACAAGAAACAAATAAAAACTTGCTCCTCGTGCAACGATAAACAATCACAATATACTTAGTCAAATACCTATTATAGGATCTTCATATACATTGATTGATGTATAGGTTATAAGTAAGATAATCAAGCCAAGTACAAGTTTGATAAGTGATGCTATATGATATAAATACATACTAATATACTAATTTATAAATATCACTAAGAGAGAATAGTTAATAGTGGCGTAATTGCCTTTGTATGGACTATTGTAGATTACAATAGTTTATACCTAAAGAATTCCCTCGTTGTTATGTATTACCTGATAGTTGTTAATTAATTTTCAATATTTATCTCATCTCAACTATTGGAAATATCTGTTTCATCCAATGTTTCTTCATTACTTTCTACTGAAGAAGGGACATAAAACCCATTATTTCCTAGTTCATAAGATTTGTAATATATTTTTTCTCGGATACCTGCCCCCAAGGGAAGTATTGCATATCCAAGAATAGGTGGTAAAAGCATGAACAAATAAATCTTTTGTTGTACTGCTGCCGATCCAGATGCTTTATAGATTAAAGCATAGGCAAGAAATGCTAATGCAAAACCTAGAATATTTCCCATAAATGATGACGCACTATAATTTGGATTAGTTGAAAATTCTATCTGAGATGCTGAAGTAAATACAGAAAAAAGGATATGAAATCCTAAGATAAGGAAAAGTATATCTATCTGATTTGCAAACACGATATAAATCGGAGCAAAAAAGAAAAAAAGAATTCCATTGGTCAAGAACAAGAGGCCAAACATTTTGCTGGTATTATAATATTTCCTATTATAAAATAGACTATATATACCGCCTATAGCAATATTTCCAATAAAAGTACTAAGGAATCAAATAAACAACAACACCAATGATAAGAGTGGATTTACACTAGAACCGGTTTGCTGACCAAATGCACTTGTAAACATACTTCCCATAAACGAGAGAATAACAAACAATAGTGCAGCGATAACTCATCCAATCACAAGACCTATACATACTTTCCCTATCAACTGCCACCCACTAAGGTTACTTGGTTCGTTAAAGAAATCTGATTGAGATGTCATAATACCACATTAAAAATTTAAAAGATTATTTGACTATTGATTTAGTTTCATCTTGATCCAGTGATTCGACTTTTTATTTATTACATTTGATGTCTCCTATACTTTTTATGAAGGTTTTGATGTCTTTTTGATCCTCACTAGCCAATGAAATAATATATAATGATGTGGTATCAATAAAATAATACTGTCCATTATATATTGTCTGCGTATCCAATTGATAGGAAAAAGTACTTATATATCAAGAATATTGTAGTGTACCACATTTTACTTTTTTTTTCGTAATATTGGTGTTTTTATATTGTAAGAGCTGATTTTCAATTTTTTTATTATTGGAATCTACAAGCGTTTTTATATCAGCTCAAGATTGTACAAATATACTAGCAATAACCAATGAATTAATAAATCCTGTATATTCTTCAACGGTTTCTTCTTTCATTTGAGATATAACTTTCATCCCTACACTATTTTTTGTCTCCCATGGAACAATAACATATTGTTTATTATTATCATATATCTTGATAGTGAATGTATCAAAACTTATCAAAAAATTTGATTTAGAAGTACATCCCGTCAAAATAATCAACATAGAGAGGATAATCAGAGAATATTTTTTCATAAAATATATAAGAATAAAGGAAGAAGGGACAAGGATAAGGTTAAGAGGAAAAACTTTTCTTTCATACCTTTTATCTCTATCCTTTTACCTGTTTTGTATGTTAGATAAACAAATAGAAAATAGCTAAAATAACACCTAAAATAACACCAAAAGCAAATGATCTCACATAAATTTTGTTTTTATTTGGATGATCATCTTCATAACCTAGTTGTATGCGTGCAACGATATATCCAAACATTGTACCACAAAATACTAAATATCACGGCATCAAAATTTGTTTCATAATCAACTGATATTCTGGGCCAAAAATCACATCTCCTCTAATAAGGAAAAGGCCTACAACTACAGTAAGAAAAAAGAAAATTCATTTGATAACCTCAAATAATGTGTTCATAAGAAACTACTAAACGATTAAAAAATTTAAAAAACGAATGGAATAGGTTTTATTTTCCCATATCTTGTAACTTTTGGATTATTTCCTCAAAAAGACCAATATCTTCTTCTGTGAGTTTAGATTCATCTTGTGGTTCGAATTTTCTTTCATCAATAAGTGTAGTAATTTCTGCAACTGCTCCACTTTGCTCGGAAGTTACTTTTTCACTACCAGCAACTAGCGGGACTATTCACGAATCTATCGAAACGGGCATTTCTTCTATAACTGATCATGATAATGTTCCTGTAAGCTCTGCGCTTCATGTAAGCTCAATAATTTGAGCACTTTCTCATGTAAGTTCTTGTTTGATGTCTGTCGACACTTCAGATATTTTTGGGTTGTTAAATGTACATCCTGCTAAACTAGCAGTCATCACTAATACCCCTATCACATATAATTTTTTCATTTTTTTGTGTATCATCTAAAAAGCATCAGAATAGTACTAATTTAGACGCAAGTATCAAGATAAAAATATCAAGACACAAGTATAAAGAATAAAGATATAATTTGGTGAATGATGATTGAATTGTAAATTTATACACTATTGTTATATAACAATAGTCGATAGAAAGCTATACCATAATTATTCATTATTATATTCTTCTTTAAGAATATATATTCTCCTTTACATCTATCCTTCTGTCTTTAATTGAAGGATATGTAGTTGCTAAAACGAATAAATATTCGATTAGCAAACTATCATTTTTAATTATTCACTATTTTTTTATGTTATTAGCTATTGATAAACCAGCACGAATTACGAGTTTTGATGTGATCCGCATCTTTAGACGTCATTTCCCTAAACAAAAAATATGACACAGTGGAACACTTGATCCTATGGCTACTTGACTGATGATACTCGCACTCGATAAAGATACCAAAAAATTGACAGAATTAATCTGACTAGATAAATCCTATATTGCTACGATTGATTTTTCCAAACTTACCGATACGCGAGATATGGAATTCTGGGAAAAAATTATTACGTATGATCTAGTTGTTAAAGATGGGAAAAAAACATGAGTAGAAATGGAAAATGGTACCGTAGAAGCACCAACATTGGGAGAAATCCAGAAAAAATTGGATAAGCTTATCCCTGAATATGAACTTCCACTCCCCGCTTTCAGTGCAAAAAAAATCGCAGGAAAAAAGTCGTATGATGATGCGAGAGCAGGGAATATTAGAGAAGAAAATAAAGTGATGAAGGTTCAGAAACATGAAATTTTGATGTATGATTTTCCGATATTGCAGATAAAAATAGATGTCGGTTCTGGAACCTATATCAGATCTATCGCCTATCGATTGGGTAAGGAATTGTGAATGGGTGGAACGCTAATCCAGCTCAGAAGAACACGCATCGGTGATCGAGATATAGAAACGATAAACAGCTGGGAAGAACTCCATAATACCTATAAAGAAAAAGAAGAAATTATTAGATTTGCTAGACTATAAAACACAATTGATGGTTTCTATAAACAATATATAATTTTTTTGTTTTACTTTCAAATACGGATGAACTATGCTTAAATCTTATGCTTTCGATGTAGATTCCAATCTTGTATTTACGGATACCAAAATAATTTTGGAAAAAAAATGAGCAAATAATATACGAATACCCATAGATGTTTCTCAAGAAGAATATGAGATAGTAAAGTTTGATACGGTAAATTATAGACATGTAGACAATGATATAGAGAATTCTATGGCAAACTTTAAAAGTTCATGAAACTTTGAACAAGATATTTTACATGCCATCACACAAAAGAAATTTTGACCAAGTTGGAATAAATTTATTGAAGCCCATAGATATGCTAGTCCAATAGGCATTATCACTGCTCGCTGACACTCTGTAGAAGAACTCAAAAATACCCATAAAAAGATTATCATGGAATTTTTGACTGAGGGGCAACGTGAAGATCTGCTCTATAGCATGAAAGAACGTCTTGGCCAGTATAAAACAAGCGATGAAGAACTTATTGAGGACTATCTAAATAATAATTATTATGCACCTTGTTCTCATAAGGAGTATTTGGTAAGCATAGGAAAAAAATTATCTGATCCTATGTCAGACAGGAAAAACGCTGCTTTTGAACAATTTGTTCTTCATACAAAAAAAGTTTTTGAAACGAGCTATGGAAAGGATTTTTTGACAAAAAGAAAAATTCGTGTAGGATTTAGCGATGATACTTCCAAAAATATTGACTGACTTCATGATTATATCTATACCAAAGATATTGGCCTCATGCGAAAATATCCTGAAATACTCTTTAGGATGTATGATACAGGAGAAGTAAAGGCGAAACCAAATAAATATACCTACAAAAACACCAAGGAAGAGGAATAATATTCCACACTTTATAGACTATCATTTTCATTACTGAAAAGTCAAAACGCTATCAGCTGTTGTTTTAGCGATTCTTGATAGGCATTCCTTTGCATATCTTTACTTGTATATGTTATCGTCATGATGGGAGTCTTGGCTATAGCATTTCCCATTTCATGGAAGGTTATTTCTGCTCAAGATCTTGCTTGTGTACAGAAAAAAACGAGTGAAGCAGGAAATTTTTCTTCGTGTCTTTTTAGATACGTTCTGATAGCTGATGACATAGCAAAGTCTCGTACTGGTGTTCATATGCATACAATATCATAGGTAGATGGATCATAGATAGATTTCTCTATAATAGTCTCCTTTTTGAGCGCTGCATCTCTACCTGCTCCCAAATATCACATCAAACCTGATCTATTTTTTGTATCAACAATCTCCTCTATATCAGCAAATAAGAGATTTGCTATAGAGTTTGCAAGTTTTTTGGTCATTCCTGTCCTAGAATAATATACCACTAATATTTTTTTCATATCTCGCTATTGGAGAGTAAATTATTTAGTTTTTCTTTTATATAGCACAAAATCCATCTCATCAGTTACCTCTCTTTGTACCTCAGCAAATTCATGTTCAAATTCAGGAAAACTTGTATCTCACTCATACGATTTTTTTATTTCCGTCAAATAAATGATATCTGCCATCGGAAGAAATTGACGATAAATACTGGCTCATCCTATGATAAAAATCTGATTTATTTCTTCTCATTCGAGTTGTTTTTTCATCGCTTCAATACTATCATATGTTTCGATCCCTTCAACTGGCTCTTGAGAAAGAACAATATTCCTTCTATTTGGTAAAGCTCTTCCTATAGATAAAAAGGTATTGTATCACATCACGACTACATTCCCGCTTGTTATCTTTTTGAAGTGTTGCAAGTCAGCAGAATAATGTCGAGGTAATTGGTTATTCTTTCCAACTATTCTATTGGATGCCATGGCTGCAATCATGTTTATGATCATGTGGTATATGGATATATAAATATTGTGTGTAATTATATTTTATGAAGTGGCTCTATGAAAATTATTCATATTTTTTTCATCTATATTTTCAACGGCAATATAAACTTCCGTTGCTTTTTTGCTCGGTATTTATATATACGTGATAGACGTATTTATTTGTTTTTAAGAGAGATACAATGGCTATATCCACGGATGCACTCCTCGAAAAATATGGAGATATCATCAAAGAAGAGGTGAATGTAAAACATATCGAAGAACTCGATAATTCACTCAAAATACAGAAAATATTTAAACCTATCGGATCACAACTTTCTGCTAAATTTGGGAAAGATACAGGAAAAATTATCCAATATGGGAAACAAGGGAATATCAAAGATGCTGGTGATGGTAAGATGATTATTTTTGATAATGATGGTAATGAACGAACCTTAGAAAATGGTGAATATGAAATAGCATATGAATGACTCGAAGGAGATACTACAGCTGTTGATCAAAACATCATAGCAAAATTGGATTTGGAGCTTACTCCGGAACTCCAAAGAGAAGGAATCGCTCGTGAACTTTCTAGATTTTTTAACCAAATGAGAAAAGATGCTAATTACAATGTTGATGATAAGGTACAATTATTTTTTGCTACTAGCGATAAGAGTTTGGTAGGCATACTGAATGAATTCAAAGATTTTTTTAAACATGAAGCATTGATTTCTGACATTCAAACTATGGATGATCCTGCATGAGATATTGTTGCATTATTTACTAGCAATGAATCGACCATCAATTTTGCATTAAAAAAATAGTTAAAAAATTATGAAGATTAAAACATTAAAAGATTTGTACCATACCCTATTCAGTAGAAAAACATAATTTTTTAATTTTAACTTCTTTTAATCTTTTTGTAAAAAAATATGCAGTGTTTTGATTATGCGCTTAAATATATCTCCACATATCCTAAAACTGAAAAAGAATTAAGGATTCAACTATATACTAAAGGGCATTCAACAAAAGATATAGATTGGACCATAGAAGAACTTAAGAAAAAAAATTATGTTAATGATTCCTTATTTGCTGAGAGTTATATCAGAAGTGAATTAGTCAATAAAGGTAAACCAACTATTCGTATATTTCAAAAACTCCAACAAAAATGAGTGCCGCAAGATATTATCAAAGAGGTATTTAAAGAATATGAAAGCGCAATAGATGAAGGTATCCATGATAAAATCAAAAAAGAAATCCAAGCATACAAGCGTAAAGATATAGATGGATTTGATATTATCCAGAAATTAATGAGAAAATGATATAAATTGGATGATATAAAAAAAGTAATAGAACATACATAGTGACCATAACCAGGCCCTTTTGTTTCCCCCTTTATCAAGGGGGCTTTTGCTTGCTAAAGTCTCACTTTACAAAGGGAGTACCCGAGGGAATGTGAGGGGGATGTATTTGTTAAAAACAATTAAAATAAATTTTGATTATTTATACTTTATACTCAAAAAAAATGGGAAGACGACATAGTATTGCTGCGAGAAAAGCATCATGAGATGCAAAAAAATCACAAGCATATGCAAAAGTAGGCAAAATTATCCAAATAGCTGCAAGAAAATGAGCAGATCCAAAAATGAATCCAGGTCTCGAACTCGCTCTCAGCAAGGCAAAACAATATAACCTTCCTAGAGAAGTTGTAGAAAAAGCTATTTTAAAATGATCTGGTCAACTTGAATGAGAAAACCTTGAGGAAATATTTTATGAAGGTTATGGCCCAGAAGGTGTAGCATTGCTTGTCAAAGCATTGACACCAAATACCAATAGGAGCGCAACAAGCATCAAAAATATCATACAAAAACATGGCTGATCACTTGGTGCTATAGGCTCTGTAGCGTGGCAATTTAAAGAACAGTGAGTTATTGTCATAGATGGAATCAGTGAAACCATTCAAGAGAAATGAAAAACGATAGAAAGAGTATTGCCGTTAAATAAGGATGAATTAGAAGAACGTGCTATGGAACTTCCTATAGCTGATTTTGAGGTAGATTGAGATGCTGTTGTTATCTATACAGACAAAAAAGATTTTGCTATCGTACAAAAGACGCTCGAAAAATTTACCTATCATATGGTTGACGCTGACATTCAATTTATACCAGAAAATACGGTCAAACTTAATAACGAAGCGACAAATAAATTGTATACACTCCTCGATGCCTTGGATGACAATGAAGATGTAGATCATGTTTGGCACAACTTATGAAACTAATGGATGATGAATAATGAGAGACTTGTTTATAATAGACTATCGTGATAGTATAATAGATTATACTATTGCCTTTCATTTATTTTTAATTCTTCATTATTAATAATTAATTTTTGTTAGTTTATTTACAAAGTCCCGAATCAGAAAGCATTCTATATAATTCAAATAGTTTTATCGTCTTTTTGTAATTACTAAGTTTTGGATATTCTTGAGCGAGCTGTTCGATAAGTCACTTAAGCTCCCAAAGATTGTCTCCATAATTTTGATTTATTCTATTAACATCAGAAAGTTTCACAATAGCTTCTTGTATTATATTAAGTCCATTTTCCAGACTTAATACCTGAGACGATCATAAACATTTGGCACCAAGCGTCTGTGCAATCTCATCTACATCTTGTGCTGATGCACTTCTTCAATAGACAAGAATAGTAACCTTGCCTTGATATTTACTATTGGTAGCATCTGAGATTATAGGTGATTTTATCTTATCAAACTCAAATTGTTGGATTGAAAAAATCGGAGGAAGTTGCATTATAAATTTTCTAAGATTTTCCGCTCCATTAGTTCCAAAATTAGTCCCGAGCAGATATCCAAATGTCGGTATGTTTCTGTATCTTTCTCTAAATCTATAATAACATACTTCATCAGATTCATTGTTGCAAGAAACAATACTTTTAATAGTTTTATCGATAATAGTATCATCAATAAGCGTATTTTTTTTATTATTAAAAATCCAATTGTAAATATGATATCCAATCATTTTATCCTGATCTATTTCTTGTCCTGATCCGAATATTGTAGAATAATTATTTTCTAACGCTTTGATTTCTTTTTCTTTCCCTTTTTTTATTTCCCCTCGAAGATAATAAAAGAACTCGTTGATGAGTGAAATATTTTCTTTGTTAGATGTCATAGAAAGTTTATCTGAAAGCAATAAGAATGCACGTTTAGAATTTGCTACAAAAGAGACAGTAATTGGCATACTAAAGAATCATTTATCATCTTCAGTAAAATCACCTATTTTCATATCAACTATATCATTAAATTCATTATTATCACCTAAACTCTTAAAGAAATCTCCTCGTTTTTGGAGTAAAGTAATGTCATTGTATGGATTTTTTTCAAGAAACTTTATTCAGATTAAGTTGGTATCAATATTGTTCGTATAATTTTCTTTCCATATATTGAGTGAAGGAAGATATATATATTTGAGTAAATATGTGTATGGTATTTGTAAGGCCTGAAGGTAGTCTGTATATTTGGATATTTCTCATTGTAGATTTTGGTTTTCTTGGAGCATATCTTGTATCGTATCTGCACTTTTGAGAATGTTTTTGGTGCTAGCATCACTTGCCAAAATACTTGTATCATAATTTGATAAGTTAGCCAATTGAGAAGATTTTTGATCGAGAACGGCAATATCGTTGTAAAGCTGCATACCAAAATAAATCGCTAATCAACATGTTATACCTGCTATAACAATCATTATTTTACTATTGTTTTTGTTGTCTGTGATAAAATCATAGATACTATATAAAAAATTTTTTACTATACTAAGAAAAGGAGTAAATTTACTAAAATCTATCGACATTGATTTCTTATTTTTTTGGAGCTGACTATCATCATGCAATTTTTCTTTTTTTTCATTGGGTATTTTTTCTTTTGTTTGCACTATCATATGCTTATTATGGCAAAGAAATAAAAATAGGATTTACATAATCACTGATCTCTCTTTCCGATCATTTTTGAATAGGAAGAATAAAATCCATTGTTGAGTTATTGACATTGAACACTGATGTCCCTATTTTGATAACCTTCGATGCTATTTTGACAGATTTGACGTCGATATTTTCTGAGACCACAAAGATACTTTGTTTGATTAGATTCAACAAATTACTCAGAATAAATATGTGTGGATTAATAATTCATTTCTTTATCAAAGCAAGTTCATCTTGTTTAAATGTATTCACATCCACAGTAAAACCAACTTCTTTTTGTGTCGGATCATACCTTTTGAATGTTATAGAAAAACTTGGTAAATCTGTCTGCTCAAGTTTTGTATCTACATAATACATCATTTTTTTGAAAAAATCAATATTGGGAGGTGTTTCCTCTTTGTCTATAAGGGCATAATATCTATCAAAATCACCTACAAGATCACAATCATAATCTATCTCATATGGATTGAGATAACAATTATTGAGATATACTACAATATCCTTTTCCCCTCTATCAGCTAGTTTTTTCATATTTGTCTCCACTTCTATTGTTCACATTTTCAATTCATTGCCCAAACTAGAAATAAATGTATCTAAATATCCAAACACTTTGATTGCACTACTAAATTTTATAATCTCAAGTGAAAGCAAATATTTTTTGATAGAAGTAGAATAACTCTTATCTTCTAGCATATAATAAATCTCTTGAGAAAAAAATCCGTATTTAGAAATATCTTCCTTTATTTTTCCCAATTTCTGATTGTTTTTCACAAATATAGAAGAGAAATCATTGAATGCTTTTTGAATAATATCTTTTTTCTGAATATAACTCAGTCTTTTTTCGTCGATAACACTATTTAGATTCACTTCTCCTATGCTCCCTACAAATGATAATGTTGTATATTGCTGATAATTACTAAGATCCAATGTCTTATCAACAAAATCTTGTATATTTTTATATCTATCTATATACGTTTGATATGTCATATTAGGTACTGGCTGTGAAGCAAAATAAATATAACGACTATATAAACGTAATACAATAGATGCTATTCATGTTACCAAAATAACACAAAATGATATCAAAAACAAAGTCCAATAATGATTATGATATTTTGATTGTACTCAACCGATCACACCACTACTTCCCAATACTATATTACCTGTACTTATTTGATTTGCTTGGCTATCCCTTTCAAGATTTTCAAATTTTACCTCTCCCTTTTTTGTCATTAATTCATCGGCAATATTCGCCTGAGATATAGCATTATTTGTAACTGACGTTGATTCTAAATCATTGAGCTTGAGATTTTCCATTCATGAAAAATTTGAAGCTGATTGCTCTACAACATTTGGATTGATTTGATCTTCTTTGTTTTCCATTTAGACTGGCTAAATAAAATTTACTACTGATTTTTGTTAGTATATATGTAAGGTCAAGGAAAGTCATCACAATATCAAACTTCTTCTACGTGGTATGTATAGTATATTCAAAATAGTCTAAAAAATCAAAAAATACCCGTACTCTAGTTATTTTTAGTTGACAAAGTTTAAAAAAAATTTTTTATATAAAAAAACCAGAGCAGGGATACTGCTCTGATTGCAATGTGCATATTAGTTACTTATTCACCGGTTTTTTTGTTCCCCAGTGTTTCTTTACGAAATCCAGCAGTTCAGTTTGTGGCCGTACGCGTTGGGTTGCGGAATCTGTTATGAAATCTGAATCACCCCGTGAACCGAGGTCATGAATCAGTTTCTCCAGTCTTACAAATAACCTCTTGAGTGCTTGCTGGTTCTCCTTACCCAGGGAGAGTTTTTTTTCCTCTAAGGATAAAAAGACGGCATGTTGGAGTATCTCCACGTGTACTCCTATCTCATACATCAAGGAGTATTTGTCATGGATTTTGCTTTTGCTCCTCGCAAAAATCCTGAGACGGGAATTTACTGCAATAATAGTTGATTTTACTAGATCCTTGAGTGATTCGGCATCCATGGTAAAACCCACGTGCGTTTTACTTAAGTAAACGACTGATGGAATAATTGGTTCGTACATTTTCTTTTTTTTTATTTATTTTATATATATATATTTTATATTAAATGTCAAGTCTTTTTGTTTTTACAAAAAATGACGATATTTCTTCGTCATTATATGTATTCCTTTTTATCCTCTCAGTTTATAATACTGTTTGAATACCCAATAGAGGAATCTATTAAGTACGATATCATAACTGCCATACTGCTCTATTTTTGTACCACCAAGCGACTCTTTGAATGCGCTTACGCTCGTAAGTGGATGTTCTGAAAAACCCGTAGGTGCTCCTCCCCCAGTATCTACTGACCTATAACCATTTTCTCTCGCCCAGGAAAATAATTTAAATTTTAAGAAATGCTGTACACCTATAGTACTAAATTTCCTATCGAAGAATCCATACGGACAGAAAATATGCGTAGCATCAAAAAGGCATATGGTTCATGCAATCAACTCTCCATCTAAAAAAGCTCCTATCAACATCCCTCTCTCGTGAGCGATATATTCTAATAAATTATCATACTGCATTTTAGATATTGTATTGAATCATTTGATACCTGCAGTTTTTTGTCGTTTGGCAAAAAAATCTTCATAATATTTTTTGTCGATGATGCGATATTCCATTCCTCTAGCGATAGATTTTTTGATACGTTTTCTACAGCTTTCATTCATATCTTTGAGTAACTCTTCGTTGGATTTTGTAACATCATACACAATACCTGCTTGCGGCATATTCTCTCTAAAAGCTGTTTTTATACCATAATTTGAACATAAAAAATTTTGCAGATGAATTCTCATATCCCTCATATCTTCTTTGAATGCTTCTGATTTGTTCGTTATATTTTCGAAACTTACCATCTCATTGACAATTCCCAATTGGAAAAAAATACCTTTACCTGTGAATTTTTTTTTGAGTTTAGTCAATTCTCTGTGAATGTAGTCTTGATCCGATGGAAATTCTATACCCATGATCTGATATCGTTGCGTCGTGATAGGTCAGATTTTTTTTGTTTTGATAGTTCAAAAATATTCTTTATCAAAAAGATTTACCGTACATGTCGGATTATGATAGACCTCTTTTTGGATGTCCTTTCGGAGTTGTGATTGGTACAAATTATACATCAACAACAATTGAGTAAAAGCGTTTATAGATGATAGGGATACGTGGGACATGGTACTAGTTCCTCGTCCCAATTATTTTTTATTCCACTGTTATATTTACTTCGTCTCCTATTTGGAAACTCACCTTATTTGCTCTTGTTCCTGACATAATATCATCCACAAACACCGAAAGATCAGTCTTTGAAGTAAGCTTGAGATGTGCTAATTCCGTTCATAGTCATAATTGTTTTTCTGTCTTGTATCCACGTACTTTTTCTATGACCATCAATAATTCTTCTACTGCAGTAGCGGTAGTAGTCATATCCTGCACGATAGGAAAGATATCTCCATTGGGAAAAGATAAGATATGGATGGATTCAGATACATTGTTTTGTTTATAGTAGGTCTGATAGAGTTCTTCGGTAATGAAGGGAAGATACGGTGCAATCAACTTGATGATAGCCGCAAAAGTATGATAGAGTGCAAACTGCGCTGAAAGTTTTTGTTTGTTTCCGTCGGTATATTTTTCTGGCTTGTAGATTTTCTCTTTTACGATTTCTAAATAGTTATCACAGAAATCATGTCGGAAAAATTTTTCAAATTCCAATTTCGCCTGACCATATTCGTAATCGTTGAGATATGCTGTCATGGCTTTGGATGTAGCATTTATCTGATTGAGAATCCAGAGATCGATAGGATACAAATCTTTTTCTTCTATCGTGGTAGTAGTATCAAAGTCAGATAAGTTCATAAAGACAAAATTTGCTGCGTTCCACAATTTGGTAACTAGTTTTTGTCCTATTTTAAATTCATTTTCATCGAACATAATATCTTTTCCTAATTGCCCTCCAGAAGCTCGATATCTCACAGCGTCTGCTCATCGCTGAGCGATTACTTGTTCAGGATCAAATTTTGCATTGCCTTTGGATTTTGAAAATTTTTCTCCTTTTTCTGCGAGACAAAATCACGACATCATAACGTCATGGAAAGCAACATCTCCCGTAGCAAAATGACTTTGTAAAGTCGTGTATAATAACCAGGTACGGATGATATCATGGGCTTGTGGCCTGAGATTCATAGGCAATATCTTTTGTGTATATCCGTCTCTTTCGAGAAATTTCTGATTGATTTGTGGGGTCAGTCATGACGTAAACCAGGTATCGAGGACTAATGTTTCCCCTCTCACTTGCTCGGCAGTATAGCCATCAGGCAATTCAGATGTCGGATCAATAGGACCTCTTGCCAGTTGTGCTGCACTTGGGAAAATGAGTTCCTCATTTGAAACAGCATATCGGACAGGGATTGGTATTCCGTATTTTCTACTGCGAGAAATATTTCGATCTCGTTGAAGATTTTCTATCCAGTCATTGGATCTCTTTTTCATAAATTCTGGATGTCGTTGCATCTTATCATTTTGTGCCAAGAGCAATTCTTTTTTATCAAGCAAGTTGACAAACCACTGTTTGACTGGGATAATCTCTACTGGCACTTTACCTCTTTCAGAAATCTGTTTGGATTGGGTGATAGGATCTCTTTTGACAACGATATCTCATTTGGATTCAAACAGCTCCATAATTTTTACTCTCGCATCGCTGATTTTGAGTCATTCAATCTCTGCTACGCCAGAATTTTGCATTTTACCATATCTATCTATGACTATTTTTTCTCATAAGTGATGCTTTTGTATCCGATAGACATCAACTTCATCACCATAACTACAACACATCACGACTCCTGTTCCTTTATCCATTTTCACTTTATCATCTGCCAATACCGGTACCTTGATACCCAATGGCGTAGTAATCGTCTGCCCTACATAGCGAATAAATCTCTCATCGTCAGGATGAACGAAGACTGCTAAACACGCAGGAAGTAATTCTGGTCTCGTCGTTGCAATTACAAGTTTGGTTCAGTCTTCTAGGGTAAAATTTAGGTAGTTAAAAAATTCATTAAATTCTTGCTCTTCTGTCTCTGCTTGTGCGAGTGTCGTCTGCATCTTAGTACATCGCAAGGCAGGAAAATCCTTACAGACAATATGTCCTTCTGTATATAATTTAACAAATGTTGCTTGTGCTATTTTTTGTACTTCTGGAGAAATAGTCGTATATGATCTGTTTCGGTCTACGGATAATCCGAGCGATTTTCGGAGATCTGAGTATACGTGTTTATATTTTTCTACTACGTCCAAACATTTTGCGATGAAGTCTTTGCGCTCCACGTCTTTGATATTTATTCACAATTCTTTCTCTACCAATTGCTCGGTAGGGATTCCATTATTGTCATATCCCATAGGATAAAAGACATTGTAGCCAGACATTCTTTTGAATCTCGCAATAATCTCCGCTTGGGTATACGAAAAAATATGTCCAATATGAATTTTTCCTGATACGGTTGGAGGCGGAGTATCTATCGAATAGACGGGTTTACTTGCATCTTTGGAAAACAAAAAAATCTGTTTTTCTTCTCGATGTTTCTGCCATTTACTCTCGGATTCTTGGTAATTGTACTTGTTTGCCATTGGGGGAATATTTTAAAAAATCAAAAAACATGCAGAGAAATAGATATGTATTTATCCAAAAAAAGCAAGATTAAGGTAAGCACCCGGGTGCAAACAAAAAACAAGTCACTTGAGTGACTTGTCTTTTTTATATGTTGTATATACTGATATCGCTTATTTTGACTCGATAATACTTTCTCCTGTCATCTCTTCTGGTTTTTCTATGCCCATAAGATCCAATACCGTAGGAGCTAAATCTTGTAATCATTTACCTTCCTTTAATTTCAATTCTTTATCATCAGACACTATGATGCAAGGTACTTTGTTCATCGTGTGACTTGTTCTCCATTCATCTGTCTGATCTTCAGCATTTCCATGGTCGGCAGTTATGATTGTTGTATAGTTATGTTCCAATCCCTTCTCTACTATTTTTCCCACGCATGCATCTACCGCTTCCAATGCCTTTTTAATAGCTTCTGGATTGCCAGTATGACCCACCATATCTCCATTTACTAGATTAGTAATTATCAAATCATACAATTCGCTCTCTATCTTTTGTGTAAGCGCTTCGGTGATTTCATAAACACTCATTTCTGGTTTGAGATCATAGGTTTCTACTTTTGGTGATGGGATAAGTACTCTATCCTCATTATAATTTGGCTTTTCATCTTGCCCATTAAAAAAGAATGTTACATGAGCATATTTCTCTGTTTCACTTATTCTGAGCTGTTTGCGTCATTCCTTAGCTACGACTTCTCCCAAAAGATTGTCCAATGATTGTTCTTTGAATGCCACGTCTGCTGGCATACCTTCATAGAACTGTGTCATAGCTACATAATGGATGTCTTTCTTTTTTCTTTCAAACCCATCAAATGTATCTTCTACTATGGCTTTTGTGAGCTGTCTTGTTCTATCTGTTCTAAAATTAAAGAATATAGCGCTGTCTTTGTCCTGCATACCTTCATATCATTTCTTTATTCTTGGAGCTATGAATTCATCAGTTTCCTGCTGATCATAACACGCTTGTACCATAGCATCTACACTATCAAATTCTACAGGCACATCAGCCTTTTCATCCGGAGATACTTTTGCATCGACGATCGCTTCATATCCTCTCTGAGTTCTTTCTCGTCTATTATCCCTATCCATCGTGAAAAATCTTCATGAAACGGTAGCTATCTCTCCTACTCCTATTTCTTGAATTTTGGTTTCCAAATCCTTGAGGTTTTTGAGTCACTCCATACTCGGAGCGTCTCTTCCATCAGTTATCGCGTGAATATATACGTCTTTGAAATCCTGCCTTTTACATAATTCTAATAGTGCATAAAGATGCTCTAAATGTGCATGTACGCCTTGTGTTTGAATCAATCCTATCAAATGTAATTTTGAATTATTTTCTTTGCAATTATCTATCGCTTTCAAAAATTCCGGTATTGTAAAAAACTCTCCATCCTCGATGGATTTGTTTATCTTTACAAATGATTGGAATAATATCCTTCATGATCCTATGGTCATATGTCAGACCTCAGAATTTCCTTGATACCCTTCGGGCAATCATACAGACTCTCAACACGTATCCAACAAAGTATTGGGATATTGTGCCATAAGATTATCAGTAATCTGTGTGTTGGCATCATGGATAGCATTTTGTTCTTTTTCATCTCTTTGTCATCGTCAATCACGAACGACCATAATTACTTTTTTGCTCATATTCTTTTTGGGGTTATCATTAAAAACATATTTTTATATACTATAACAATATGGTTGACATTTTCAAGTTATTTATTTTTATAATTGTTTATCATAAAACTTATACAACAAAAAAGTATCATAAAGATATTACCTTACATGATGCCCCTTTATATTATATATTTTTCAATATTTCCTGTTTCACCTGATCCAAGACATCTTGAGATGGAGAATCTTTGACTGGTGTAGTAGGTCATGGCCGTCATTCGTCGGTCCGTGTGGTTCATGCAAATACTTTTTCCTCTTTATATCTGGGTAAAATATGCGTATGCACATGTTCATCTACCATCATAAGCGTCAAATAATTTATCTTATCATAATCAAAAGCTTTTTTGATCCCTGATTCTACTTCTTTGATAATCGCAAAATATTCCTTGGCTTCCTGTTCGTTCACTTCAGAAACTTCTGCTAGATCGCGCTTAGCTACTAGCACACAGTTTCAGAGTGTCGAATTTTTATTCCTTATAAGTAATTTTCGATTATCATATTCTTTGATGATATTGTTTTTTTCATCGAAAACATCTCGAATATTTGATTGTTCCATGTGTATTTTGATTATTCAGACAAATGTTTTTTGATAACAGATACGATATTGTCTCTAAAGTCTCATTCCGTAAGGAAATTGCTTCCTGCTAATTCATCTTTCTCTAAACTACGAACAATGATATGATCGAACAATTTTTCATTTTCTCCTTTTTTCGTATTGTTTCTGATCATCTTAAAATATTCTTCAGTAGCTTCTTTTGCAAATTTATCTTCTCCTACCAATCATAGGAAATACTCTTCCATTTTCTTTGTTGCTTCAGCATCATCACTTGCTGATGTAAAAATTTCTTCGTAGATTTCATATCCCTTAGGATCGATCATCTTCGACAACATTTCTCCATCATCTCATGAAAGTTTGCTTGCAATGTAGAGCTGTACATCTCCTTCGATAACTCTTTTATTTACTTGTGATTCTTCTTCGGTACCTCTTCCATTCATTCTTACTTTTCTGTATTCTGTATCAGCAGCTATAAGCACAACTACTAATCTGTCTTTGAGGTGAGCTTTCATTACTGATAAATGATGAATACTTGGTTCTGCAACCAAAATATCAGCTTCTTGATTCAATTCATCAACGTGATATGCATATTTTGCTCCGTTGTTGGTCAAAATATATTCACCTACGTACTTTTCTTTGTTGTTGGTAAAATCTTCTTCTGGTATTCCAGACCTCTTGAGTCTATCATCAGCTCATCTATTTGGTCTTGAAGTATCTTTTTTTACGACACCAACAGTTAAATCATTTTCCAATCAAAGTGTTTCTTTGATGTTTTTGAGATTTTCTGGATGTTCTGCTATATTCATAGCAACAGTCTTTCATAGTCCAGGAGCTCACATAAATCAGTAAATTTTGTTCTTCATACTATTTCTTAACGAATAAAAACATGACTGTATATTTTAACTAAATTAACAATAAAGTCAACTAAAAAAATATATTTCTGTCCTATCATTTTCTCTGATTGATTTGACCGTGATAGTATAGAAAATGACTCTATAGTCATAGATAAATATTTGCAATATACCAGTATATATTTATTTTCCTTTATCAACAACTTCTTCATTATGATACTTTAGGTTTGTTTGGATCCATAGTTGCTGCGAAATATTTATTGTCTTCTCGGAATTTCTCCCGTTTAGTTTCTACTTCCAAATGATTGTACTTGTTTGTCATATATAAGATAAAGTGATAAATTCATTGCTTGGTATCTGGTAACTTTTTGATGTAAAATTTCAAGGTTTAGTGATAGACAATAAAAAATCTGATTATTGAGGGTTTTTTTGTCTTCGCACCCGGGTGCAGTAGTTACCACAGGAGCTTATTTTAGCTAAATAGCAAAATTTCCACCCGGGTGGAATCTAAAAAAAACAAGTTATCGAGTAACTTGTCTGAAAAATATATAGTGGTTCATCTACCTAATTTTTTAAAAAAAAATCTCTCAAAAAATTTACTCAGCATTTTTTTTATCAAAAAAGTCCATCCTGTTGACACAGAAAAAGACTTATATGAGAAAGATTATAACAGAATAATTCCTTGAATCAATCCATATATTTGGAGTGCCAAAACCAACAAAAGAATAGGCAAGCCAACACGAATTATAGATACTTGAGTTGACATAATTTTAAGAAGCATTTTTTCAGTTTTTGTCATTGAAACAAACAAACAAATAAAAATTACATATATATTATAAGCAGAATTATTTATTTGTCAAATTTTAGATATATGTAAATTTCAGCTACCGTAAAATATTGCTCCTTGATTTTTTTATTGTCTCCTGTATATATACTATATTATTTATTAAAACAATCATTATGCGAATACTTATAGCACTACTCTGACTTATATTCGGATCACTCGGCTCTGTTATCCTTACGAGATTTTCCGATGGAGTAACACAAAAGAAACTTCACGGATTTTTTTTCTGATTTTCGGAATGTCCTGAATGTAAACATAGACTCACAGCTAAAAATCTACTCCCTTTGATAAGCTATCTCATCCAAGGTGGGAAATGTTGATATTGTAGCAAGAACATCCCTTGGATATACCCTGTATTGGAAATTTTGTCTGCATGAATCTTTCTCCTTACCTATTTTTTTCTCAAAGATTTCTGAACATGAATCTTGGTTTTTTGATTACTCACCAATCGACTTCTTATTCTCCTTTTAGTCTACGATCTCAGAACCTATGAACTCCATATGATTGTTCGAATTTTGTTGGTGATAACTTGAATACTAGCTAATATAATCGCACCCGGGTGAAATCTACGATACGCAATGCTCTCTGTACTAGTTTTTGCTTGAGTATTTATGTGAATCTACTTTTTTGCGAGGCGGTATGCAAAGATGAGATTTGATCAAGCAGAATGATTTGGTCAGGGCGATATCTATCTCGCAAGTGTTATATGACTTTTCTTACCTCTAGTTTTGTCATTACAATGAATGATATTCTCGTGATGGACAATAATAAACGTCTTGATATTGTTTACCTTATTGAGTAGTATTCTCGGATTAATTCGATCAGTCTTTCAATTTTTTATAAAAAAGATATTTAATAATTCACCATCGGTTTTACATAATTTATCATTAGCTATCATTCCTTTTTTTCCTGCTATGATATTGGCATTTTGGATTATCACATGGAAAGGTTCCTACTTTATTTCTTTGATTTTTGGATAAATGTCTGAACAAAATAGCAAATTAGATACAAGATCACCGATTGCTGCTATGCAAAAAAGACTGCATTCGTGGAAATTTTGGACCTTTGGGGCAATGAGTCTCATTACGTATGTCCTATTTTTTTTTCAATTATTTGGAAATTTTCTCGTGCTTCAATCAATGATCTATGTCTTATCGTTTTTTATTTTTTTTCATTTTTTTTATCTAGAACTCCGCAAATTACCTATTACATATATATTACTTTTGATGTTAATCGTTTCACTCATTGAAATACTTTTTGCTGGAATCCCAAATATATTTTTGATAGCATCTATGCTGACTATCAATATAGGGATCGTAATGCTTGCAAATTATCTTCAAAGTGAATCAGACGATAAAAACACATGGAGTTCCTGGGCATATTTCAATGTGGGTGGATATATTTTTACGGTTTTTATCACACTAAGCTATAGTTTTTTTGTTCTCGGGTATTATGCAAAATTTCCCTTTACCTGCCAAGACTTATCTAATGCATCTTCTCGCGTTGTTACTGTTTTCACCAACCCTGTAACCAGAAGCATGGAAAAAATAAGAACCGACACAAATAATTTTTTCAATATAAAAGTCAAAGATATCGCTACTATCGGATCAGATATTTCTTTGAACACAGAACAATCAACATATTCGAAAATCATCCAAACATTTAATACCTATAAGAAAAACCTTATCGACCAAACATTCAAAGATAATAGCACCATCAATCTTGGAATCTGTGATTATCTTCTCGGACAAATGAATAAAATTTATGATAATCCTGCATTCAAAGCATCTGTCATCTTGTTGATGTTTTTCTTGCTGTATGGATTTATCAGAATCGTTTTTTGGGTAATGACAGGCATAGCATTTGTTATTTTTAAATTATTGTATGGACTCAAATTATATCGTATCATTAAAGTATTGAAAGAAGTTGAAGATTTAGAATAAATTCTTTTATTACATTGATTCTGATTGAACAATAGATATGGTAATAAAAAACAAAAAAAATATTTCAAATATGTACAAAAAAAGCAAATACAAACGAGTATGTATTCATATACGTAAATTTATAGAACGTATTGTTCTTCCTATAACAATAAGTGTTCTCATTCTCTTTGGACTCTTTATTGGGGTAATCTTAATGGGAATCAAATTTTCTACACCTGTACAAATGATACTTATCATAATCGGTGGTATTTTGATTTTTGGTGAGATTGTCTTCAGAATATCCAAATATCTTGTTCAGAAACTAATGAAAAAATGATACTGACGTACGTTTCGTAGGTCGGTTTTTTTATTTTGATTGAAAAAAAAGACCATTTCTGTATAGTAAATTTCGTTTATTTATTTGTTGATGGCGATGCATTTCTTTTTACATGGAGGCAGAACATGAATAGACTCCGAAAAAAATAAAAAATTTTTTGAGACACTCTGTGCCTATGGAAACAAAATATTAATTTTTCCTTTTTGATGAGAATCGGAAGATTATGATTTTAATAAATACAAAAAAGCATTTCTTACACATAATAGTAATAAAACACTATCAATCACCTGTGCTGATCATAATATTACTAAACTTATTCAACAAATTACCGACAATGAAATTGTCTTTCTTGGCTGATGATCAGTTCGTAAACATCTAGAAATTCTTAATAAAATATCGAATCTCGGTGCTCTTTTACAAAATAAAATCATTGCAGGAGTTTCGGCATGAGCTATCGTTCGAGGTAGAGCATATTACAGTTCAATTAAAGATTCTCTCGGTGATGGCATTGGTTTACTTCCCATCAAAATAATGGCTCATTATTGAGATCATAACCCTGGATTATCCAACAAAGAAAGAAGTAGATTATTAGATGAATACGGAGAACAATTACCTATAATTAAAATACCAGAACAAGAATATAGAGAATTTAAGCTATAAAATTCATCGTTTAGTTGTTTAATCGTTATTTATGAACAAACCAACAATAGTCGCACCCGGGTGATCATATGAAAAAGCAATGGTCGCAAGTCATTATGGAGCCGAAGAGGTGTATGTCGGTGTACCTTTTACCTCCTTAAGAATGAGGCAGAATAAAATTTATAATTTTGATGATCTCAAAAAAACGGTCGATGATCTTCATAAAAATGGAAGCAAAGCACTGCTTACGATGAATATTTTTCCGAGAAATACGGATATAAAAATCTTTGAAGAAACCGTACAGCAGATTGCTAATGTGGGTGCAGATGCTATTATTTTTTCTGATCCAGGAACCTTTCATATTATCAAGAAATACTTACCTGATACTCCTCTACATCTAAGTACGCAAAGTTCTACTATGAACTATGCAGCAGTTCAGTTTTGGAAAGATATGGGCGTAAAAAGAATTGTCTTCGCCAGAGAATTGGGACTAGAAGAGATCAAAGAAATCAGAGAAAAAGTTCCCGGTATGGAGATAGAGGTTTTTGTACATGGAGCTATGTGTATGAGTTATTCGGGCCGTTGTCTGCTTGGTGATTATATGTCATGAAGACCCGGAAATAAGGGTGAATGCTCCCATGCATGCAGATTTAAATATAAAGTACGACTCGAAGAAGAACGTAGACCAGGTAAGCTTTTTCAACTTGAATGAGATGAAAGTGGTAGTCATATTTTATCATCCAAAGACCTCTGTACAATAGATAAATTGGAACAAATCCTTCCCTATGTCGATGCGATCAAAATCGAAGGAAGAAGCAAATCAGAATTTTATGTCGGTGCTGTTGTCAAAGCATATACACATGTACGTGATGCTATTATAGCGGGCAAAAAAATAGATGAAAAGGTAGCGAATTTAGTAAATGTAATACCACATAGGGAATATCGAGATGGTTTTTTATTTAATAAATTAGCAGATTATCCTGAAAATGAATCATCTAATATACCACTCATTACAACATTATCAGATGCCGATTTCTGATGAAAAAAAATAAATCCTATATGATATGCAAAAAGAACTGGTTCAAGGGCTATAGTAATTGATGACAAAAATACTATTGCACTCTTGTATGTCAAAAAAGAGAACTATTATAAAATTCCTGGTTGATGAGTAGAAGAATGAGAATCTGTTATAGATGCACTTTCTCGTGAAGTCAAAGAAGAAGCAGGAGTTACTATATCAATTGGTAAACCTATTGGCAAAATCAAAGAATATAGAGATAAACGAAAACTTGAACATGAAAATATTTGTTATATCTGCAGTGTTGTAGGAAAAAAAGGGAAACCCCATTTTACACAGGAAGAAATAGATGATGGTTTTGAGTTACTACGACTTTCTCTAGAAGAAGCGATTAATCTCATGGAAAACAATACTCCGAAAACATATGGCGGAATAGGAAAGCAAGCTAGAGATTTATTATTTCTCAATACCTATAAAAAATTTCTTTCACCTGTTGGATCTACTACTTTGGAAAGTGCTTGACCATTATTTAATAGAAACTATTTCGGTATGTTTTCTGATCAATATATTAAAAAAAACAAGAAAAAATATTTTCATATCGAACCAAAAGAAGTGATTACTGCAGGTATGAAAATTAAATATTTGAGTCCAAATGAAATGGGAGAATTAGAAATTATTGATATTCTCGATGCAAAATGAAAGCCACTAGAAAAAGCGCATTGTAATACACACGATGTCTATATTTTGACTGATAAAAAACTTGAAGGTTGGGAAATTTTATATGAATAATACTCTATATGAAAAAGATTTGACTTTTTTTTGGATGAATGAGTAATGAACATGATGTATCGCTTCTCTCAGCAAAAAAAATCATTCACTATATTGATACATGAAAATATACTTTACAACTAATATATTGGTGAACGGATGGAAAATTTTATGCAGTAGATACGCTTGAAGAAGTTTCTCTCCTTTCAGAAGATAAACGTATACCTGTAGAAGACCTAAAAAATTATTTTGAAAAAGCTTTATTGATGACTCATGGTAAATACGGAGAAGATTGAGTTTTGCAAAGTATACTAGAAGTATATAAAATACCATATTGTGGATGTCGTGTGTTAAGTTCGGCTTTGTGTATGAATAAGTGATTATTCAAAATGTTTTTACAATGACATACTATTCAACAAACAAAATTTATGTATTTTGATGGACAATTTTGGAATCAAGAAAAACTAGAAACCATAATAGATGAAGTGAAAACAGTTTTTCAACTCCCTATCTATATTAAGCCTTGTAATTCTTGATCTTCTGTAGGTATCACTAGAGTAGATGATTTTGAACACTTATCTGCTGCTATATCTACTGCACGTACTCATGACAATAAGATTCTTATAGAACAAGGACTTGTTCATCCTCAGGAAATAGAAGTAGCGGTTGTCGGTAATGATACTATTACTATTTCTCAACCATGAGAACTTATCTTGACTAAAGATTTTTATGATTACGAAGACAAATATACCCGTAATGAAGCAAGGGTAATTCTGCCAGCCAAATTATCATCTAAACAGATACAAGAAATACAATCTATCGCATCCAAAGCGTATACACTTTGTGATTGTCGTGGTTTTGCAAGAATAGATTTTTTTGTCTCCGGCTGACAGATTTACCTCAATGAAATCAACACTCTTCCCTGATTTACCGATATTTCTATGTTTCCTATGTTAATGAATTATAGCTGAGTACCTTTTCAAGAACTTATTTCACAAATCATCGAACTATGATATTAAGTTCACAACTATTTTTGGGAAATTTCTTCTTAGGCAACATCTCATATTTGTGTTGTTGGAGTCATAGGTAATGTCTCATTTATACTTATTCAAGATATGCATGATCAGATCAAGGCGTTTTTTTGTTCCCAAAAATCTGATATCTTTGAATCAATCCTCATGCAGAAATAATTAAAATTAATATACCGATAAATACAAATGATCACTGTACTCCAAATACCAAAGATAAAGTACCAAAAAGCAATACTCCAATTATCTCTCATGCTTTTCAGACAAACTCTGCAACTCATGAAATAGTTCCTTCTTCTTTTGGATTTATACAATCTGATACATATGCTGAGATAATAGGGCGCATCAAAGCCAAACCTAAAGAGATACCAAAAGTAATAATCAATATATTTCGGAATGATTCATTATATCCTAAAACAAGATATAATAATGACATAAACAAAAGAATCAAAAAAAGTATTTTTCTTTTACTATTTTTTGCAGAAAAATTATTCACAAATAAATCAATTATATAAGGGAATCTCATCACAGCAAAAACTATTGCTACTTGAGAAAGACTTAAATTGTTTGCTATAGACACAATAGGCACAAAAATAAATCATATATAATTCAGCATACTAAATAACATTTCAAATCAGAGAGCATAATACATTCTCGATGAATAGTTTTTCAATACTCCTACTACGCTTATAAATGAACGAAACGAAAAAATATTCTTCATATATTTATGCAAAAAGCTTTCTTTTCAGAATATTTTTTTTTGTTGGGTCTTGCTAAGATTTGGTAATCTTTTGTCTATAAAAAACGAACATATTGCAAAGACAGGTATGAAGAGATACGTAACGTGTATATTAATATATTTAATTAATACTGATGCTACCAAAGCACCTAACATGACGGCCATATTTATGGCTACAAAATATAAACCAAATGATCTTCATCTTCCTCACTGCCTTGTGTGTTTACGAATAAACGCCTGATAACTTGTAAATATTGATGCAGACGCGATACCATTGAGCAACACCGATATAATTAATATAGTCAAAGAACCCGTAACTCAGGCTAAGAAATACAATATTCCTATAATAACATATAATAATTTATTAAATAATACTACTGATCTTATATCTGTATGGTCATCTTCTTCTCCGACGGTTATTGAAAAAAACATTTTGGATAGAGACAATATAGCGGATACTATAGAAATCCAAAACACGTTATCTACTATACTATTTATGTGGAGAGAGAAAAATGTATCTCACCCAAGTCATCGTCAAAAAACATATAAAAACAGCGATAAAGAAATATTTCTGACATCACGAGGGATATCATTAAACATGTTTTTAATATTTGAAAAAAAATTTTTTGATAAATGATCTTTGCTATGCATATCTGTAGTAATAAATAAATATTCTCTCCATTATATTTAAAAAATAAAAATTGTCAAAATTTTGAAAAATTTCGATACATAAAAAAACTCGCACGGACAGTACGAGTCATATATCTATTCTAGACCAAGCATCTTATATCCCAAATCAATAGCTTCTTGTTTTGCACTAGGAGAAGTGAGTTTTGTACTTATATGAACAAACATATTGTTTGTTCAATATTTTTTTAATCCTAAAACACTCAATGATATTTTATCCTTTTCGTCTATTATACTGGTAATGGTCATACTTGGATATTTTGATGTCTCAGACTTTACCGTCAATCCTATATTTTCATATACATCTCTAATTTGAGTAGTAATATTTTTGAGCGTATCTCATTTCGTTCCCATATATATATTTATCTCTGTTACATATTTTCCATTTACTGGGAATATATTAAGAGAAACTCCATTACCTTTGAGCCATTTTACGATACCGATATTCCATTTTGATGATAATTTAATCATGGGAATCTCAAATACTTGTGGTTTGGTAGATGTTTTTTTGATAGTTGTCTTTTCTACAAAATCTATCATAGTAGCAAGATCAGACCTAATATCTTCTTTATCTATAAGCACAGTAAATTCTAGATATGTTTTGTTAGTACTTGTTGTTTGTATATAATTATATCCTATCCAATCAGATTCTCCAAACAAAATAATTGTTCGGGTGGTATTCCCTATCCTTTTTGTGCTTTTTTTGGGAGACATTTTGCTATCTCTTAGCTGATTCATAGTAGCGTTGATGTATTTAGTTATAGTAGTATTATCTGTAGCTATGAGTGATATCATATCTACCATACTATCATTCTTGTTGATGAAAGAATACGAATACAGATTATTATTTTTCTTTTCAATTGCAGTATCTAAGACTAAACCTATATCATTGAAATTCGGCGTAATAAACAAATTATTATCTATTATTGATTGTGTTTGGAGTGTATATATCGATTTGAGTCGTTTATCAAACACTAGAGAATATTTTATTGTGTATTTTGTACCAATGTCTCAGGCTATAAATTTTTTAATAGTATCCGTTGGGATAATGTATCATAATGTTGTTTGTCCATTAATTACAAATGTAGGTATACCTATAAATGCTCATACACTATCAAAACTTCATCATCATGAATTTCCTTCATCAACATTTGCATCTGTTTTATAATAATTATTTTCGAATCATGCAATAGTCCCTTGTGTTGTTGTAATAGTTGTTCCTCCATTTGCTGGATATCCAATAATACGTATATTGCTACCTACTGGCAATGTGCCTGATCATATAGTAACCGGCGTCGGCATATCACTATTCGGATTTACAATTTCTAACAATGCGAGATCTGTATTTTTATCATATCTTAGTAATTGTAATGTCGAAAAACATATTGGTGGCTCTTGATCAGAAATAGTTTTACACGCTTCATATTGTAAAGACAATCAATCGTTACTATCCGTAATAACATGTGCATTGGTAAGAAGAATATTTTCTGCTACTAATACTGCACTACCATATTGTTCTAATATATACATATCAGATAATTTATCATAACTATATGCTTGTATTTTAAATACTGCATTCATCATATTGTTTGTTTCAGCATGTGCTTTCCCAAACAAAAAAAACATTGTATAAAGCAACAATGTGCATATCACAATTTTTTTCATTTTTATTTTTTTATCAATAAAAAAACAATTAACGCTTTATAGCTGTTGCTTTTCTTAGTTTTGCTCTTGTCCATCATGAACTTGGAGCATCTACCACTTCTGATCCACCAGATGGTGTTCTGATAAATCTGTATCCATCAGGATCTGTTCTGAGTCTTGTCTCTCGACATATTTTTCTTCCTCTAAGAAATCGGGTATAATCACGACCTTTGGGATTTTTAACTATTCCGACCACACCAAGATCTTTGGCTTCTTCTACGGTAAGCTTTCTTTTTGGATATTCAAATCTCTTGTTACCTCTAAGTCTGGTAGCTTGTCTTTGTTGTTGAGACTTTTTTTTGGCTATCCCTTGTTTATTTGTTCTACTTGCCATTTTACAATAATTATAAATGATAAATTTATAGATGATAGAGTATGGAAATACAATATAAATGCAAGTTAGACCGTAAACTGGCCATTTTGGTAGATAACCTTTTCTGTACCATCAGACAATGTTGCTGTCACCTTTCTTCTTTTGGTTGAAATAATGTCTGTATGTTCAGCGCTTTGATTGAATCACAAATCAAGCAATTCTTGTTCCGTTAACTTACCAGCATCACCCGTAAATGTTTCATTATATGCACTTCCTATAGCGATATGGGTATTTCCTTCTGGACCTCACATATTTTCGTCATATAAAGTTTCCCCCATAAACTTGGTGATATGAGAAAATCTACTATCTGTCAAAGAAAATTCTCAGACCTTATTCGCGTTGGGAATTTTTATCATTTCTTCGAGTCCTGCCTTGTTGTGACTCGCATCGAAATCTACGATAAGTCCGTTCTCAAATTTCAGATAAATGTCTTTTATGATTTGTCCAAAATGATAGAGTGGCTGATTAAATCTTATTCGCCCATTTGTTCCTCTTCGATCTGGTGAAGTGAAAATTTCAAAGGAAGGAATGTTGCGTCATGATCATCCCAATCGTTGTCTGTTCGTTCAAATTTTTACTTTAAGATCTACATCTTCTCACTCCACATGTACCCATTCTATCGGTAAAGCATTGAGTTTGCTTTTTATAATTGAGATATTTTCTTCTGTTTTTTTTCGTTCAGCGATAGGATCATCAAAATCTAAATAACATGCTTTGATGATTTCATCTCGATATTCTTCTAGTGACATTTTTGCTTCATCAGCCATCGCTTGTGTGCCATATAATCCGAGTGTCCATGTCATATTTCCGTCCATCTCTTTTTTCATACGCTTTTCTTTGTACTCTTTGCGAGAATGAATTCTTGCAGCTAATTTTTTTGGATCGACATCTTTGAGTTCGTATTTGTCTGCTTCCGCAATGATGGAAATCACGTGAGTCATCTGCTCTACTTTGCCATGCAAAAAATGGCTTGGATAAAATACTATCTGATCGTCATTGGCATGATCGAAAAAATGTCTAGCTACGCCATCTGGCAGATATTCCATGATCGGATGTGCACCGACTTCGAGAATTGCTTTTTGTAGAGGCAGATAAAATGGCTTTGCACATTCAGGAATTTGGACAAAAACCACATCATCTTTTTTAACTCATTCTCCTGATCGAAGAGCGAACTTTACCAATACGTCGGCGTATTTTTTGAGTATCTCAGGACTTGGAGTATACATGGTTTATAACTATACAAGTAAATATTTAAGGCTTTCTGCTTATATTATATTAGCCACGAACGGGAATCGAACCCGTGACCTCTCCCTTACCATGGGAACGCTCTACCGGCTGAGCTATCGCGGCATTTTCTTATTGACTTGGTTTTTGTAGGTATTGGACATATTTTTTCAAGTCCAGATTTTTCACTTGACTATCGCACCCGGGTGATAACATATTATATCACTTTTTATACATAATGGCATATAAAAAAGAAATAAATGAAGTTGAAATTATGCAAATAAAAATTTTTGGGATACTATTATAGTATATTGAAGTTATCAATACATCATCTCAACACTGCGTAATGTGAGATTGTACCTTATACCTATACTTTTATTTCGGGAAAACCGATACCATGGCAATCACCTGAGCTATAGAAATAGCTGATCTCATACCTTCTGAGACATCTAGAGAACTTAACAAATTAAAATCTATTATCGCAAAAGATAATGTGAAAGATTTGGCAAAGATGCAAAAAGCAAAATTTGATGCGTATGCAGAAAAGCAAAATAAAACAAATAAGGAGATCCCGGATAATCAAAATCCAGAAAAGGATTTTCTCAATGATAATGCTCTAGATAAACGGATAGAAGAAGAATTTGATAAATATCTTTTGGACCCTAAAAAAAATATTTACGGGACGCTTGATAAAATAAAAACAGGCAATATGGCTGCCCTACAAGATGATTTTAATGCTTACTTGCAGAAGGAATTCGCTGATAATTCTGAATTTAGTCAGTATATGAATCTCTTAAAAAATGCTGAAATTAAGCAAGCAACGGAAGCATTCTCTTTTGAATTGGACGCTCTTTCTCAAGACGTCCTAGAGTCTTTGACACCAGAACAGTCAACAAGTCAAAGAGGTAATGTCTTCGAGAATAATAAGCCAGGATGATCAACAGGAAATAATGGGACTGATAATGGTAATGCCTTCGCGAATAATAAGCAAGAATGATCAACAAGCGAAACAGAGAAGGAAGGAGAAGGAGAAAAATATGACAGCTCAAAAGACTATAGAGATCCCTTCCAGGGTTTCTGATATACTACAGTAGACAAGCAGAGAAAGACAGAAAATATCTATAGAGACAACAAACTTGTAAGGGTTATGGAAAGAATTTTTGATAATGAAGAAGAAAAAGAAATTCGTAAAGGAACGTTTAGAGTAAATCTTGATAAAGAGGATTGACTTGCTGGGATTATCATCTCTATTCGTGAGGCAATGAATAACAAAGATAATCCAGATGAAAGTAATGTCCACAAAAAACTATGGAAGGCACTCATCAGTGGGAATATTTTACGTGAAGATGGAACAACCTTCAAGCTTGATTTTTCTAGAAAAGAGCTGAAAAAACTCATTGATGATGGGTTGTTGAACTATGAACGCAAATGAGGAGTTGATGATGAAAAAAATAAAATTGCTAAAATACTCAGCAGAGCAAAACGAACTGATCTCGATATTTTTGCATCACTTCTTCAATCCAAGGATGATGTTACGATGGCAGTTAAAGAGTGGAATAATTCACTTGAAATGACAGGACAAAATAGAGAAAAAATAGAAAAATGAATATCGCAAACGTCATTGATCTCTTCCGAAAATGTTTTGGAATTTTTATGTGACTTCAATAGCGATGGACAAATCGCTGCAGAATACAAAAGAAGAGACAATAAAGAGCAAAAAAACCAATGAGATGTGTGAGTGCTCTTTTGAGAGCAAGTTATGTTTACTATCGAACAAGCCATCAAAGTAAAAAATATAGAATTTGGTGATCCACAAGGAGAACAATTTGTCATACAAAATATTATTAAAAATATGCAGATTTCCGATAGTAGAAATTTGGGGAATACACATCTTATTACCATGCAAAATAATCTATCAAAATGTACTAGAGAAAATCTCGCACTATTGATCAATGGTAATGGAGATGATGTCTATCCTATGTCAGAAATGAAGATATTCTTTCTCGATGCTATCAAAAGAATCAATGGCTGAAGCGATGCCGTACAAGCAGATCTATATAATACTCTTGTAGGTAAAGACACAGAAGAGATACTTTCACTCTATGAAACAGAATCTGCACTCAAATCTAAACTTGATGAAATACTTAGCCAATCCCAAGATGAAGATATTATTCTCATGATCAGAACACAATGACTTGTCCGCGTCAGAGAAACAATAATCACAAAAATTATGACGGTTATCAATAATGTAGAGATTACTGGTAATGATTGAGCAAAGACTCAGCTTCAAGCTGCAGGGATAGATAAATGACGAGAGATTCATGCGCTCAAAAATCAACTTTTGGAAAGTGCTATCAAATCACTTATCCTTTCGTGAATTCATTATAGCAAACCATGAGGATTAAGACTTATGCTCGGATATGGGAAAGAAGGTACAAGTGAATCATATAGAACTAAATGGGCTCGATGAGCCTCATGATGACTTATCATACAAGCAGGAAATATAGAACTAGTAGTTGGTGTTTCAGGAGAAATCGCAGAACAATATAACCACAGCAAAGTTATTAATGCTAATCTCTCAAAGGTTAAAAGTGCAAAATATGTAGGTATCGAATGATGAGCTCTTGCTAGCATATGAACTAATGATCGATGAGCAAGTGCGGAAGCCTATGCAGGCCTAAATCGGCAACAAGATCCTGTCGCTGGTATCAATCAAATCGACAAACAATATAGAGCCGTTTCAGAAGAAATATTTGATATTAATGGTGCTTCGAGTGATATCCTGTCTACTAAAGAATGATTTAGAACATATATTCAGAATAAAATAAAAAGTTGAAAAACAGAAGAAATATATGGTAAATTTATAACAAATAACGAACAACATCTTACTGATAATCTTGATTTTATGGTAAGATATCTAGATGCCAATAAATTTTTTGGAAAAAATGGTCTGCTCAGTAAATTTCCTAAAGCTAATGTAACAAGTTCACTTAATGCATTACTAGATATCATCCAATCATGGAATATAGAATCACGAAGAACTGATGTTATCTCCGCATTACATGGTGCAGTAAAACTTACCAAATTATCGTTTGGTGTGACTACTAATGCACTGACATTGAAAGCATGAAGAAAAACTCCTGAAGCTCCTGGTTCTACAATTGTTGATCCATCAGGCACACCGCCGCCTCCTAATCCAACAGAGGTTGATCCATGAAGCACATCACAAGACAATACTGACCAACAAAATGAGCAAGATAGACTTTGAATTGCTGGACTGTATATCGGACTTAGAATATCTACGTGGAAAAATGTATATGTACCAAATGTGGCGCAATATCTTTTCACTCAATACGAAACTGGACAAGGTATTGGTATTGATTACATCAACAATCCTGTAAAGAATTTGGATAAATATGGCCAATATATTATTGCACTCTACAATGATTCACAAAATAGATTATGATATAGCGTAGATGAAGGGAGATTAGTACTTACTTTTGATCCACAATGATCTGATCTTACCCTAGTAAAATTTTTGAATATTCACGCAACTGCTGAAGCACAAGCATGATTTTCACTCAAAGGCAATACACTTATCATAGGAACGGTTGGTGATATGGCAGCATATACGATTACTGAAGCCAAAGGTGTCCATAGACTACTTTGTCTCGGAACTAAAAAAGTCGATGATGCAAGCCGTCTTACTGGAGATAATGCAACTACTACCGTAGATGCTATGCAAGCACAAGAAAAATGATATCAAGCATGGACTCAAGAAAAAATCGCTACTGATATCATCAAAAATATGACTGGTACAGGAAAAAATGTAGAAACTGCTAAAAGAGAAACTGCAGCATTCTTTGATACTGCAGGCAAACTCATCAAACCAAAAGGTAGTGTAGTTACTTTTAGCCCAACAAGTATTGAATGAAATACACTCACTACATGAACACTGACTATTACCAAAAATACGGACTGAGCATCATACAGCGTTAGCCTCGAAACCATGCCTACTGACCAATTGACTATACACTATATAGACCAAAAACAACATGAAGCAGTATTGGCTACAGCACAAGATATTGAAGCAAATCGAGAAGTTACAACAGGAGTTTCAGAAACAGAAATAAAAAGAGTATTCGCGATACCAACAAATATCAGTGATGTATTTATTGAACAAACAGAAAACACCTTATCGATATTTGATGATTATAATAAAACACTCTATAAAGAATTCATGGAAAGTATTGTAGATACATGAGTAGATTCCTTTCTTGATGCACATGATTATGAAACTGCATTTACCACATTGAAAAAATTATTAGCAAAAAACGCAAAATATGATGAATTGCCTGAACTTAAACAACTTATTGAAAGACCGGATTTGTCTGCTAATGAGAAGATGCTTATCGTAGACAAGTTTAAAACTATATTTTCATATATCACTATTCTGACCAATGGAAAGTGAGACTGACAAGATCTCAACAAACTCATTGAAAAAAGAAAAAATATTTACCAAACTATGATATGACCAAATAAAGATAAGTATCCACTGACTACTGATTACAGAAGCACTATTTTACATAATCTCAAATGAAAAGATACACTCACGCGTACACCTGTAGAAAATCTTATAGGATTTACTGCTTTTTATAAATTAAATGGCAATGGAAGAAAATATGCTATGACTCCTATATGAGGTACTAACGTTCTTTCATGAGGGAATTTAGAAGAATCGATGATGACTATCAATGAAGAAGAGAAATGAGCAGCACAAGAATGGTTTATCAAAAACCTTGAAGTAAATTCAGATAATAAAAAAATAGTACTAGAAAAAATCAGCAATCTGCTCAACAAAAACAATATTATGCTAACAGCAACAGATCTTGAAAACAATCTCACTGATTTTCTCACATGAAAAGAATTAATTATTCAAGATTTACGTCTTGACTCTTTAAAGAAAATCAGTATAGATATTAATCGAGTATTTTATCTTTTGGGAGAATGTGCTAATGAATCGCTCGGTATAAAGATAAATGGCATCAAGATAAAAGAATTCACTACTACAGGAGAAGAATATGCAGCTAGCTGAACACCAATACAGGAATATGAAGGTGGTATGGACCTCAATATCAAGAGTCATTCTATCGCTAGCAAGGTACTAACTCAAGAAAAAAAAGTTGGCGTAAAATTTCATAAGGCAAAACGACGAAATAAAGAAACACCTCCACCTCCACCACCAACAGATCCTGATCCTGAAACACCTCCACCTCCACCACCTCCACCAACAGATCCTGATCCTGATTTACCTTAAACCCATACAGTTGTAAAAAATATTTATATACTATTTTATACATTCCTACTATTACCATGACAAAACGTATCGTATGATTATTGTGATTAACTAGCCTTGTATTCTTGTGATATGGAGCTGTTTTCGCACAATCTATTCCCACCATCGGAAGCGCTATGACTACATCAGTTATAAGTCAGCCCTACCAACAATCTCAATGTATAGAACCTGATGGATCTACCGTATATGTAAATAGACATTTCTATTTATGAGACACCTATACTACTACAGATGTCGTTCCAAAATGGGGAAATGGCTATGATACACTTTTGTTGAATGCAACTAAAGTATTTATTTATAATCCTACACTCTTCAATTTCACTTCTACTATCCAATACAAGAGTAATGGAATACCAAATAATGCACCAGTAAATTCTGCGGTTGTATCTCAAGGTACCTTTACGGTAAATTCAACTATGCCAGGACAATTGGTCTATAACATCCATAGAACAGCTTTGGAAAACGCATGATCTAGTTCTTATTCACTTAGTTATCTTGGACGACCTAATCTGGTAAATTATACAGCACAACTAAATAATAAAACATTTCACAATCAACCATGACGAGTTGTTAACTGATATGAATGTGTAAACTATACAGTCCACTATTGTGGTGATGGTGTGCGTGATTCACAACAAAGTATAGCAGATTTAAATGCAGCTGCATGATGAACCTTTACCACTTCTATTGCAAATGAACAATGTGATGGTACTGCGGGAGTGCCTCCTGGATATACTTGTAGTCCTACCTGTACACTTCAAACAACTGTAGTAAAACCTACCTGTACACTTTCTGTAACTCCTGGAACAATCGCATTATGAAGCTCTACACAAGCTATACGATCTATTAGTGGTAATTATACTAACACACCACAAATTACCTATACACCAACGACACGAAATATAACATGATTACCATATACTGTTACCAATGCAAATGGACAACGTACCATCACGCCTCTCCATACAGGAGCATATATATTGAGTATGACCGTAAGTAATAGTGCTTGATCATCTACCTGTACTGCACCGCTTACCGTAACCTATACGCCTCCACCACAAAATCTCAGTTGTGTATTGACGTTAAATCCAAATCCATCTGCACCAAATCAGATTGTATCGGTTTGATGGAATGTTACCGGATGAAATTTTTTCTGAACACATATATATGTTACCCCTGCTGTAGGATGAGCATGGCCACATTGGATAAACGCGAATCAGTATAGCGGCGTAACCTCTATTATGCCTACACAGCCAGGAGATTATTTATTTACTCTGATGGTGAGTAATAATACATCCTCTGCTACCTGTACATGAATTCTCCATGTAGCAGCCAACCCACCACCAACCTGTACACTGACTACGACCACACCAACTATTACTTCAGGACAGACTGCAATACTCAGTGGATCATATACCAATGCAAGTTTGGCTATGATGAATCCAAACATTTTCGGACTTAATTTTACCTATCCAAATCGAAGCAAAAACAATATTTCTGTACATCCTATTGTTACTACAACCTATACACTTACTACTTTATGATTATGATGATGATCAGGAGCAGTATGTAATGTAACTATTAATGTAGCTAATCCATCAGCAAATTTTAATAAAATATTACTCAACGATATAATTTATTACTCTGGTGATTTAGTAACATTTAGAATTAATTTTTCTAATGCATGACCAACAACTCTCAATAATGTTGTAATCGATGATTGGCTTCCTCCTTCTTTAAGGTATGTGAGTAGTCAAATATATTGAGTAGCTCAATATACCTTTGGAACTGGATACAATGGGTTGAGTCAAACAATCCAATATTCATGATTTAATTTAATTCCTGGACAAGCTGGATATATTATATTGACGGGAAAATTTATATGACAGTATCCTAATTCGACACAAAATAATGCATTTTTTACGGCTAATGAAATACCTACCATAATGAGTTCGGCAATATTTCGTGTATATACACCTACAGCCAATGCTGTTATTACCAAAATTGCAGACAAAACATCCTATTATCCTGGTGAGGATGTAAGATTTACTATAGCAGTTACCAACAATGGTCCAGATGCTATTAATCATGTACAAATTACAGATACATGGCCCAATAGTTCATGTATTACTCTTGATAGTCTTTGGGGGTCAAGCATATCAACTATGACTATTAGTCATACTACTAATCCATATGTATGGGATTTTAATATGATACTACCTGCCTGACAAACAGTATATCTTATGCTTACCTGACATATCACAAATTCGCCAAGCTGTATAGGAAGTTATATCAATAAAGCAGATCTTAGCTATAGAGTAAATGGGGAAACAAAAACAGGGCATGCCGAAGCAACCATACACGTGATTACCCCACCATCTGTAGGGAACTGTCGTGTACTTGATGCACTTAATGGAAATATTGCACTTGTCGATGGAAATCGTAACGCAGAGAGTAGATTTAGATGTTCAACAGTAAACGATGTTACTGCACAAACTATAACTATTGATTGTGGAAATGGTACTCACTATACACAAAGTAATGTTTCTAGTTTAGAAACAACATGTCACTATACTAATGTATCACCTTTACCAACAAATTATTCTGTTAGCTGTGTTGTAGATAATGCACTACCAACACCACTTGCTTGTAGACAAACACTTATCGTAGATGAATCAAGCTTATGATACTGTGGAGATGGAATCCGTCAATGATATGAAAAATGTGATGATGGGAATACCAATAATAACGACTGATGTACCAACACCTGCGACATCCCATGATCAGCTTTAGTAGGATGTTTCAATGTAGGGAACACCAGTATCTCTATCCAAAAATGAGAAATCCTTCCATTCCGATGGACGCTCGACAATGTAAACAATATTATTGAATGAGATAGTTGTGAGGATAAACCAGATGGAAGTATACCCAAAGAAACTATCATGTGTACATTTCATATCTACAATGGAGAATATCCAGAATCAGAGTGAGTTCCTGTATATGAAATAGAGAAAAAATGTGCTACAGATAATCGACATAATAGACCCATTTTCCAATATTTCTTAGATCATCAAAATGAACGATGGTCACTCCAACATGCATTTGGAAAATATTATGAAGATACCAACCTTTTTGTTGATGATATATTTTGAGAATATAAGATTTCATTGGACAAAGTAGAATATGACTATTGTCGTAGCGATGACATGAATGAATGAACACAAATCGATAGATTATGTAGTGTAGACTTTGCGGTTACTCAACCATACTTAGCACAAAAAAATTCATTTGGTCTTACACCAAAAGCTACAAGCATTCCTCTAGAGTGATATAAAATGATTGATGGAACGGATATTATAAACAGCACAGATCTTGCTGATATTATGGTACTCCAAGAATCAGTATATAATGGGGGAACTACAGTACCTACCATGATGGACAACTTCATCAACAAATATAGTAAACTTGCTGTGAAATATGGAACCGTTGAGAATGGAACTATAACTGCATACAAAGTTCCTGGTCAAGATATTGTGGTCTTCAAGTGAGCTGGTACGCTTAATTATAGAGAAACAGATATAGCAGCAAAAACCAAACCATTTACGGTTATTGTTGATGGACCGCATCTCAAGATACATTGATCTATCAAAAACACTAATGCAATGTTCTTGGTGAATCAATGAGATATAACTTTTGTGCCAATCAGACCTAACGCATGTAATCAAACAGAAATAGTAAAAGGTATATTTGTAACCAATCAATGAGCATTTAAAGCTTCACCAGATATTCTTATCAATAATGATTTCAATAGATGATGGTGTAACTATGGATGATTGAGAGTACAATGAATACTCATCGGAGATGGTATTGAAGATCTTGTAGATTCTAGAAGATCACATCTCAATGGTTGGTTCTATGGATGATGATCATCTCTCGCGTCTATTAAAGCAAAAAGGAGAAATGATATCTTTAATGGTGCTTCTGTACTTATCGAATATAGCCCAAGCCTATGGAGCGCATTACCTCCAGGCGCAAGTGAATTTACCAAAGCACTCGATATATACAAACAATAAAAAATAATATGTACAAAAAATATGAAAACAGATTTCCCATCATCGGGAGTCTGTTTTTTTTCTCTTCAATTCACCTTCAATAATTTCCCTTAAAAACATATCATTTCATTCACATTCCCTTGACTTTTTCTATAAGATATATATACATTTTTTATGTATCATGGAGATACTTCTGACTAGGCAATTCTTCTAGTTTGTTAAACAAAAACATACATCTAAACAAATACAAAGACATGAAACAAAAAATGTTAGTTTTAATTATGATTCTCCTCAGTGTAGGATCGAGTCAAGCGATGGTAGTTAATGATACCATCTGCCAAGGCAATACCATAACTATTGGGAATACTTATCCCAATGGCGTTTGGTACTTATGGAATACAGGTGCGACAACAGTGCAGATAACTGTAAGCCCTACCGTGAGTACTACCTATACGGTTGCAGTATTGAATGACACAATGGCTGTTATAGCCAGAGACACGTTTAACATTATGGTTGCGCCTAAACCTAACGTATGGATCACTGGACCCGCAATTATTTGTTCCGGTGGAACAGCTACGCTAGTTGCTCATGGCGGTCTCACGTATCAGTGGCTTACAGGAACAACAAATGACACCATCATTGTTGCCCCAACCATTACGACTAACTATATCGTAGTTGGGTATAGCAGCAATGGATGTAGCGATACAGCAAACTTTGTTGTTACCGTACAAGCACTCCCTACCATATATACTATTACGGGGGACACTAGCTATTGTGCTGAACAAGCTGGAGTTCTTGTAGGTCTCAATGGGTCTGAAGCTGACTGTTCGTACAAATTGTATCAAAACGGTATAGTTATTTCTACCATCAATGGAACAGGATATCCTCTTTCATTTGGCTATCAACCTAATGGTATGTATACCATCAAGGGGTTCAAAAATAATTTGGGTTGCGAAGCTCAAATGAATGGGACATTACACGTCACTACCCTTCCACTTCCACAAGCTGCGGGAGTTATTAGTGGTCCAAGTAGTGTATGTCAAAATGCTATAGTAACATACTCTACCAGTGCTATACAGTATGCAACAAGTTATGATTGGTCTATACCGACTGGAGCTACTTTGGTTTCCGGTCAAGGAACAACTATGATTACCGTTAATTTTGGTAGTGCTACATCCGGTGATGTTAAAGTTCGTGGCCACAATGACTGTGGTGACGGCCCTTATTCATCACTATTTATAACAGTTAATTCTGCGCCAAATTTAACGATTACTGCTACCAGTACGGACATCTGTGTTGGTGAAAGTGTTGTGCTTACAGCAAATAGCAATGGAAACACATTCTTGTGGAGTAATGGTTTAACAACCAGTTCTATAACTGTGTCTCCTTTGACTACAAGCACTTATTCTGTTGTTGTAACAGGGATAAGTGGATGTTCAAGTACAGGTAACATTACTATTATGGTATATCCTCTACCTACTATTAGTATCACAACATCAGCCAGCGAAATTTGTGCTGGTGAAAGCGTTGTACTTACAGCAAATAGCAATGGAAACACATTCTTGTGGAGTAATGGTTTAACAACCAGTTCTATAACTGTGTCTCCTTTGACTACAAGCACCTATTCTGTAACGGTAAGCGGAGAAGGTGGATGTTCAAGTACGGGCAATATAACTATCACTGTACATCCACTGACTACTGTTAGTTTGATACTGAATCAGGACAACTTCTGTACTGATGTATACAGTGCCATTATAACTGGTGGTTATCCAAGTGGAGGAACCTATACAGGAGAGTGTGTGTTTAATGGCAATACGGTGTATCCAGCCGCCAGTGGCACAGGAACATATACGGTCACGTACACGGTTACTAATTCGTATGGATGCTCTGCTTCGGCAACGGATTTGCTAACTATCAATCCTGTGCCTGCGGTAATGTTCACGAACCTTACTACAGGAGTGTATATAGATACACCCGCATTTGACCTCATGAGCTATGTCAGCCCTACGGGAGGAATGTTCTCTGGTCCTGGTATGATAGGAAGTTTCTTTTATCCTGCTATGGCGGGATCTGGGACACATATGATTACTTACACATATACTCATCCCATCACCGGATGTTCTGCCACCCAGATTCAATACATCCCTGTGGGGGCTCTTGGTATAAGTGAAACAGTAATTAATAATATCACTATCTTTCCAAACCCTACTAGTAATACCTTGCATTTGAAAGATATTGATACGAAGGAGATACAGACTATTTCCATTGTTAATGTGCTCGGTAAAGTAGTCTTTACTACAGAAACACTTACAGAAGCTATGGAAATCGATGTATCTACGTATGATAATGGCATGTACATCATTAGATTTACGGATGCCGATGGTTTATCCAGAGGCAAACTATTTATGAAACACTAATGATTACATCTACTATTATTAGGATGGCGAGTAATTCTCGCCATCTTTTTTTATATAAAAATTTCTGAGATAAAATTTCCCCAACAAAAAATAAGAAAAAATCTATGAATCACTATATCGTAGAAATAATGTCAGATGAAAAAAAACTATTGTATATATGAAATCATTGTATACATTTTTTGTTAGGAAAAATGTCTATTTTGTCTATATTTTCAAATAAGAGTGTATTATGTTAATTTTGTGTTGATTTTAGATATATTTTCCCTATATTCTTGGACACGTAAATTTTTTGTTTACTTTGAATTTTTTGTAGGCCCGATTATCGAGCTAAAAAATTTAATGTGAAAATCTATCATTTATCATCTACCATTTTGTTCATATGCCTACTATTAATCAACTTATCAAAACAGGAAGAAAACAGAAGACCTATAAATCTAAAGCACCTGCTTTGCAATTTGGGATCAATAAACTCGATAGCAACAAGAGAACTGATAAACCAGCACCATTCAAAAGATGAGTGTGTCTCAAAGTTTCTGTGATGGGACCAAAAAAGCCAAATTCTGCGCAAAGAAAATTTGCAAAAGTAAGATTATCTAATGGAGCTGAAATTCTCGCATATATACCAGGAGAATCTCATACACTCCAAGAACATAGTGTAGTACTTGTAAGAGGAGGAAGATGTAAAGATCTTCCAGGAGTTAGATATCATATTGTAAGAGGAAAATATGATGCAAACCCTGTAGACAAGAGAAGACAATCTAGATCTCTTTATGGAGCAAAAAGACCTAAAGCTACTGCTAAAGCATAAAAATACTAGATACTAGACTCAAGATTCAAGAACTGTTTAGTTATATAACTATCAAATTCATGCATCATGTATCATGTATCATATAATTATCATTTATCATTTAGTTTATACCATGTCAAAATTAATTGCCGGTTCATTATCTAATCCAAAGATCGAGAAGATTATCAACTACATTATGAAAAGTGGAAAAAAAAGTGTAGCCAAGAGAATCTACCACGATATGCTCAAAGAAATAAAATCTAACTGACATATGAATCCAGAAATAGTATTGGAAACTGCGATTGATAATGCGTCTCCTAGTTTGATGATCAAATCAAAAAGAATGGGAGGTTCAGTATATCAAGTTCCTGTAGAAGTAAAACAAGATAAAAAATTGTTTTTTGCTTTCAAATGGATACTAGCAGCTACTGATTCAAAGACAGGAAAACCTATGTACAAAAAATTGGCCGAAGAAATCATGGCTGCATATGGTAATCAATGATACGCAGTAAAGAAAAAAGAAGAAACACACAAAATGGCTGAAGCAAATAAAGCGTTTGCTTATATGGCTAAATATGTAAACTAGATTACAATATTAAAATATTTAGAATAGTAAAAGATTAGTATATAAATCTTTTAATCTTAATAATCTTTTAATCTGTTAGTTATAAAGTAATGGGAAATACCAGTGGAGCAAAATACAAACATATGATGTATAACGTATCTCGATCTAGCCAAAAATCTGGAAAAAAACTAGAAAAAGCAATTGCACGATATGTTGATCTTATGAAAAAAGAATCGACTCAGGGCGAGACCAAATGGATATACAAGACAAAAGAAAGAGCTCAAGCAAGACTCAAGAAATATGGGGTAACTCAAACTATGATTGATGCTGCTTTGGATAAAAAATGACTAAAAAAATAACCTTAGCATTTAGCAAAAAGTTTAAAGCTCTAATTATTTATTATTTATCATTGTTTATTACATGACTAGATTAAAAACCAACGCGAAAAAAAAGCTTAATAAAGCATTGTTCAGAGTAGAGAAAGTAGTGATTATGGATGTAAGAAGAAATCTCGAACAACAAAAAAAATGGAAAGCTAAGGTTATGAATAAAAAGGCTAAATAAATTTTAGATATAAGATTTAAGATTCAAGAACTATTTTGTATTATGACATATTAGTTCATACATCGTGTACTATGTATCATGAATCAACTTTAAATTATAATTAAATTAGATGAATTTTGATAGACTCAAAGATTTCTATGACAACAATGGAGCAAAAATTCTTGATATCAAACCAGGAATGCATATTGAAATCCATGAAAAAGACGTAGAAACAAATAGAATTTGGAGATTTAAATGTCTTGTCATCAAGACAAAGAAACCTAGTCATGCTGATGGATCTTTTACGGTCAGAGGTATGGTAGCTGGAGTAGAAATAGAAAAAATCTACCCACTTTCTTTCAATAAGTTCGATAAAATCGTTCTCTTGGATGAATACCAAATCAGAAGAGCTAAACTCTACTATATTAGAGATAAAGTAGGAAAAGATGCTAGATTCAAATCAAAAATCACTGCTGAAAAGAGAGATATCAATCTTCTTGATAAAGAAGCAGGTAAAGTAAAAGAAAATAAAGGAAAGAAAAAAGGAAACAAATAATCTCAATATTTTATTATTCTCATTACCATTCTAATGAAACTTACTGTAATATCTCGCCAAGATAAGAAAGCTAAAGACCTTAGAAAAGAAGGTTTAATACCTGGTATTATCTATGGAAAACATATGAGTGCACCATTGGCTGTGGCTTGTAAAAGAAATGACCTTATCAAAAAATACAAAGAAGCTGGATATTCTACTCCGCTTACCCTTGACGGTGATGGTATAGATCAACTCGTATTGATTCAAGATATCCAAGTAGATCCGGTCACTGACATTCTTATCCATATCGATTTTTTGGCAGTGAATAAAGACGAAAAAGTTACTACAGACATACCTGTAAAACTTATCGGTGAATCTATTATCGAAAAATCATGAGAAGGACAAATACAGTTAATAAAGGATAGTATTGAAGTTGAAGCGTTTCCACAAGATTTACCATCTGAGATTACAATCGATATCTCTGTTATTCAAACAATCAATGATACTATATTTGTAAAAGATTTGAAATTCTCTAGCAAAGTAGAAGTACTTGATGATCCAGAACAAGCAATCATTACTGTTGCGCTTACCGTTGAAGAAGTAGAAGAAGTTCCTGTAGTTGCTACTGAAACAACTGCTGCTGGTGTTACTCCTGATGCTGCTACTCCTGCAAAAGATGAGAAAAAAGAAGAAAAGAAATAATATTCATTCGGAATATGGACATTGGTCCTTGTTCCTCGTACCTTATTTTAATTGTTAATTAAGTAAAATGGCAAGAATATGTGACTTTACCTGAAGATGAACATGATCGGGAAATATGAGATCTCACTCTATGAGAGCAACTAAAAGATCTTTTAAAGTGAACCTCATCAATAAAAAAGTTAAACTTGAAGATGGTTCTCAGCTCAAGATAAAAGTTAGTTCTAAAATATATAAAAAGCTCAAAGGGTTCGTTTAAAATATCTAAACGACTAAGCGTTTACATGATGAAACGTTTTGTCGTTCTAATGTTTTTGTTACTTTTTGTTATGGGGTGGTAGCTCAGTCGGTAGAGCAATGGCCTTTTAAGCCAGTGGTCCAGGGTTCGATCCCCTGCCACCCTACCAAAAAGTAATTAACAAGGAAACAAATATAAAAATATCTAGAAATAGATGTTTTTTTATTTTATTCTGATATCAGATGTACTATGTTTATATTCTAAAATGAGAGAACAAACACTATATTTGATATACGAACAATATCCAAAGAAGATTATCTGAACACAAAAGATGATGAACTATTACTACAAAAATCATGAAAGACTTTATTTTATTATGATATTTTGAAAAAGAGACAAAGGAAGATGCACAAAATTTGGAAATAATGATAAAGAAAAACTGACATATTCAACATCGACTGAATCATCCAACATTCAAAGAATACATATAATAGTCCAGGGTTGGACCCCGCAGTACTGCGGGGCGAGTCCCCTGCCACCCTACCAAAAAGTAATTAACAAGGAAACAAATATAAAAATATCTAGAAATAGATGTTTTTTTATTTTATTCTGATAGTATTGGATACTCTTGCAATTTTCTTTTTTATATGTATAAATTGTTTATATAATTTATCATATGAGACATTTACTTATCCAAGGTACTCATGCTTTATACCAACTATTCTTCACATTTTACATTCTTCTTTTTCTTTATAGAAAAGGAGGTTTTGTAGGTGATATACAATCATACCATAACAAATCTCCTCATCAAAGCATAGGAGATTTTTTTTATTTTATAATCACATACCCATGAAGGAAATGATTATTTGCTCTCTGGAGGAAGAAAAAGAGCTCATCAGCAAACTTAGAGAACAGCATGGTCCTGAAGCGCAAAGAATTTGTCGTATGTATGATATGCCTGATCTCAGTAGGACAGTAGGAAATCCTGTGAATTTAATTGTAGAAAAGATCATCAATCTCGATTTTTACAAGGATTTTGATATCATCCAAACCCCAGAAATTGTCTGACTATATGAAACATTTGATCTCTTTGATTTTGCACCAAATCACCCGGCAAGAAGCAAATCTGATACCTATTTCGTCAGTGATGATAAAATCCTTAGAACACATACTACGGTCTTGCGATATTACTATTTGACCAGACCAGAGATTCAGAAAAAACTCAAAAAAGAATGAATCGTAAAAGCTCTTTCTCGAGGGAAAACGTATAGAAGAGATGAAATCGATAGTAAACATTACCCTGTCTTTCATCAGATTGATGGATTATATCTTGTAGAAAAAACTAAAGAAAAAATTGGGAAAGAAGAACTGGCTGAAGTACTGAAAAATTTAATTATCAGTATATATGGGGAAGCTATCGAATATAGGATTAGCGATGATACCTTTCCGTATACAGACCCAAGTTTGCAGGCGGAGGTGAAATATAATGGTGAGTGGTTTGAACTCTTATGATCATGAGTAGTTAAATGAAGTGTGCTCAAAAGTCTCTGAATAGATCCAGAAAAATATAATTGACGAGCTTTTGGCCCAGGCATTGAAAGATTGGTCATGCCAAAAATGAATATTCCAGATATTAGAATATTGTGGGCACAGGATGAGAGAATAACTTCACAACGATGAAATTTGGACCATGAATTCCAATCCGTAAGCAAATACCCCTCTACCTATAGAGATATCTCTTTTATTATTGATAAAAGCGTCAGTCTGAATGAATATTTTGATCTGGTGAGAGATCTCTGAGGAGAGATCGTAGAACATGTTCAACTCCTTGATACCTATGAAAACGATGAAAAATTCGGCATATGAAAAATAAGCTACACCTTTAGAATAGTCTATAGAAGTTATGAAAGAACACTATTAAATGATGAAATCAATGAAGTACAAGAGAAGATAAGGATAACGACCTCAAAAGTCTTAGGTGCTGTATTGAGATAATTTAGAATATATATGGAAATATCTGAGCAATCAGGTATTTTTTTAAAAAATCTCTTGAATTTTTTTTAAAAGTGTATAATATAGCACCTACACCATTTAGGTGATTTTATCTCTTAACCACTATCGCTATGTTTAAAGGGAAAGTCTACATGTATAGCAACATCAATGGGAAAGAGGAAAAACTAGAGAGAGAGTTTGATAATCCTCAAGAATTCCGTTCTTTTGCTACACAAGTACCTGCATTTCAAATGTTTACTCGTCTACCTAGATTTGGTCTGGATGGACGAAATAATTTACACAACTATCTTGAAGACTTCTTGGAGAGGAGACTTGGGCTAGACTATCAATCACCAGAACCACAACAATCAATCGTAAATCTCGCTCCCTACGAAGATGCTTTGGCGCAGATAGCATATCAAAAGTCCCACAAAGACGAATATGCTAAACAGCTCAAAACAAGCCTTCAAAAACTTAAGGAGTACAAAAAAACATTTAAAGAAGAACACAGAGATGATCTTATCGTACAGATTGATGAGGACATCAAAAAAACAGAAGAGGAACTCAAAAAACTAGAATAAATAAGGTTTTGCTCTCTCGCCTCTGCTTTTGGTAAAGATTTCTGGGCTATATTTGGCTCAGAAATTTTTTTATTATCTCGCTTCTCGCCCAGTCTTGCCCAAGGCAGATATTTTTTGGTTGAAATCCGAATCAAATAGAGTACATAAGAGTATTGTCTTTTTTTGATTATTTTTTGTATTTACCTATTTTCCTATATATACATGAAACATTTAGTGATTGTTGAGTCTCCGGCTAAATCAGCTACTATCAAAAAGTTTCTGGGCGAAGGATTTGAAGTCAAAGCATCGTTTGGTCATGTAGTAGATCTTCCTCAGAAGGAACTCTGAGTAGATGTAAAAAAGAATTTCGAACCTAAATATATAATATCACCTGACAAGACCAAAGTCGTAAGCGAGCTCAAATCATTGGCTAAAAATGCTGACAAGGTATGGATTGCTACCGATGAAGACCGTGAAGGAGAAGCTATAGGACGGCATGTCGCAAATGCACTAGGACTAGATATCAGTAAAACAGCAAGAATAGTATTTCATGAAATCACCAAGGATGCCATAGATGCAGCAGTAAAAAATCCAAGAACCTTAAATATGAATCTTGTAGATGCACAACAAGCAAGAAGAATCCTGGATAGACTTGTTGGTTTTGAACTCTCCCCTGTTCTCTGGAAGAAAATTAAAATGGGACTCAGTGCGGGAAGAGTACAATCCGTTGCTGTAAAGTTGATCGTAGAAAGAGAAAGGGAAATACAAAAATTTGAATCAGCATCATTTTTTAAAGTAATTTGAAGTTTTGTTGGAGATGAAAAAAAAGAATTTAAAGCTGAACTTTCCAAAGATTTGCCTACTGCTGACGACGCAAAAAAATTCCTTGAATCCTGTAAAGATGCCACATACACGATAGAAAATGTTGAAGTTAAACCAGGCAAGAAGTCACCTTCTGCACCATTTACTACCTCTACCCTGCAACAAGAAGCAAGTAGAAAATTAGGATTCTCCGTTGCAAGAACGATGCAAGTCGCTCAAAAATTATATGAAGCAGGATTTATCACCTATATGAGAACAGACTCCGTAACGCTTTCTGAATCCGCTAGCAAAGCAGCACAACAAGAGATTACCAGCAGATATGGCAAGGAGTATTCTAAACCTACCCAGTATGTAACCAAAAGCAAATGATCACAAGAAGCACATGAATGTATCAGACCAGCACATATGGAAAACAACATAGCCGGAAACGATGCTTCTGAAAAGAGACTGTATGAGCTTATCTGGAAGAGAACTATTGCTTCACAGATGGCACAAGCTGAAGTAGAAAAAACAAAAGCAACAATTAGTATATCAACAAACACCAAATTCAACTTTATCGCGAGCGGTGAAGTTATCAAGTTCGATGGATTCTTAAAAGTATATTTTGAGTCCAAAGACGAGGATGAGGGAGAAGGCACGAAGGATGATGACCAAGGGATGTTGCCTAAACTAAGTAAAGGAGAAGTTTTGGCGATGCAACAAATTCTCGCTGCCGAAAGATTCAAAAATCATCCCCCAAGATATACAGAAGCATCATTGGTTAAGAAGCTTGAAGAGCTCGGTATCGGTCGTCCCTCAACGTATGCACCTACAATTTCTACGGTTCAAAAAAGATGATATGTGGTAAAGGAAGATAGACTCGGTAACGAAAGAAATTACCAAGAGATGCTTCTTAGGCTTTGAGTTATCAAAACAGAGACGAAAAAACAAACTACCTGAGCAGAAAAGCAGAAGCTTTTCCCTACCGATATCGGTATGGTCGTCAATGATTTTTTATGTGCAAATTTTAAGGATATCTTAGATTATAATTTCACAGCAAGCGTGGAAGCGGAGTTTGATGATATAGCAGAAGGAAAAATAAAGTGGCAAGAGATGATGAAACAATTTTATGGCCCATTCCATGCAGAAGTAGCTAAGACAATTGAATTTGCTGAAAAACAGACCGGAGAGAAAGCGCTCGGTATCGATCCTAATACTGGGAAAACTGTCGTCGCAAGAATCGGAAGATTTGGTCCTATGGTACAAGTAGGGACAGCTCAAGACACTGACAAGCCTAAGTTTGCTTCGCTCAGACCGGGGCAAAATATAGAATCACTCACATTGGAAGAAGCCTTGGCATTATTCGCCCTCCCGAGAATTATCGGACAATATGAAGGTGAATGAGTCACTGCAGCTGTAGGAAAATTCTGACCCTACTTGAAATATAAAACCTTCTTCGTTTCTCTTCCCAAGACCTTAGATCCTTATACGGTCACTATGGAGGAAGGTATCCCGCTTATAGAGAAGAAACTCGAGACAGAAAAAAATAAGTATATAAATAATTTCGATCATGAGTGAAAAAAAATAGAAGTCCTCAATGGTCTCTATGGTGCCTATCTCAAATTTGATGGGAATAATTATAAAATCCCGAAGGGAGGTAAAGATGCGAGTGATCTGACTAAAGACGAGTGTATAGATATTATCGCTAGTGGTCCAAAGCCAAAATTTTGAAGTAAAAAAGAGGTTAAGCCAGCTAAAAAGGTAGCTACTAAGAAAGTAACTAAAGCTGACAAGACCGTAGCGAAGAAACCAACAGCAAAAAAGACTGCAGGTAAGAAACCTACCTCGGCAGGTAAAGTAGCTAAGAAAAAATAATTATATTTTTAGTATAGAAGGAATCCCCCACTTGGGGATTTTTTTATATTGGAAATTTCGGGCTAATCCATATAAAATTCTTATTTATTCCGAACTCCTCGCATGATTATCCTTACTGCCAATGGAAAATTTTTGTACGACTATAGTATAGACTCCTACCTCCCCAAACCACTTGCTGATTGCAAGATTGCGTACATCATCACTGCTGCCAATAAAATGGATGAAACCTGAGACGTGGAGAAGGCGAAATTACGAGATCATATCAGGAGATATACAGAGAAGATGGATGAGTTGAATTATACCTATACCGAAATAGATATTGCTGGATATTCTTTGCAACAATTACACGATACTCTCAGCACCTATGATGTAGTCTTGGTAGAATGAGGCAATCCTTTTTATCTCCTCCAAGTAGTCCGCGAAACGGGATTCGAAAAAACGATGAAAGAGTTGATGGAGAAATGAGTCGTGTATATCGGTAAAAGCGCTGGTTCATATATTGCCTGCCCTTCTCTTGTTGTATCTACGTGGTCTAAACTAACCTTTGATAGATGTGGAATTAGTGATTTGACTGCCATGCATCGAGTACCATTTTTTGTCAAAGCTCATTATACTGCAGAGATGTATTCTTCTCTCAATATACATTCTCAGAATATAAACGCTCCTCTGTATGCACTCAATAACGATCAAGCATTGGTCATCCATGGTAATCAGATAGAGTTGATTGGTGGTGGTGAAAAAATTATTTTTTATCAGAAATAAATATATATTTGTATTATAAATGACATAGCAATATTGTTTTCAAAATAATCCTGCTAGATTTTCTTTATATATATTCTATCTTGCCTTTCCGCTTGGGATTTTTATATACTAAACAAAAAATGCCACAAAGGGAAAATAATTTTCAGGGCATTTAGTATTCGAGACGCTATGAAAATCAGAAAATTTGATGATTTTCAAACGTCGAGATTATACTAAATCGTCTGCGGAAATTTAAACTTTCAATGTAATGTAAAAGTTTAATTTTTCCAAAGCGGTTTAGTATAGATACACCACTCCACTACTCTTTCAAAAAAATGTTTTTTACTCTCTTAAAAACACATTTTATGGAAAACGAAAAAAATATAAAAAGGACAGCTGAAGACTATGCAGGCACCCTAGAAGACCTAAAACACAAGAAAAGAGGCGAATCATCGCTCATTATTCGTGGAAGATATAAGGCCGCTTTGGGCTAGATTATTCTGAATGAATTTTTGGATGGAACGAATGAAAGACCTGAACAATTTACCAAAAGAGATATTCTCACTGCTATCCACCAAGCGTGAGGAAGAGATTTTCGAGACTATGAGTATGATGGACATAGACGAGATCCTAATGGCAATTTTGTGGAGGAACTATTGGATGCCTGTATCCGCCACGATATGCGAGTAGAAAAAAGCAATGAGGGATATAGGAGGAAAATCTTTGATGTTTTGAAGGAGGTATAATTACTCCTCCGACTCCTCTAAAATAGAGGAGAGCCTTATCTTGGACTATTCCCCCCTTTATTTTAGAGGGGGGCTAGGGGGGAGTAAACACATAGAATCTAGTCTCTGATGCTTATAATTTAGCTGTCTTCATCTTGTAATTTCGCTCAAAAAACTTACCTTCGAGTATCTTTATTTTTCTGGATCGCTATGCGTGAAGATTACAGCACCACACCAGCAGAAAGAGGATTCTATGACCTCGAAATTTGTGAGGAACTGGATTTTTTGTATGAAGATATTGCTCCTACGCAAGCACTAGAAGACGATGCAACTACCGACAAAGAAACAAGCAAAGACTAAAATACCCATGTATGATAGGATTCCCCGTAGCCACGTCATTCCCTCACTCTCGTACGTCATTCCCGACCTGATCGGGAATCCAAGTTGCTTTCGTGTGGATTCCCGCCTACGCGGGAATGAGGTAAATATAAGGGGGAAATGAGGTATGAAACCAAAGTAATAATAAGCATCAAGGAATAATAAGCCAATAATGTATGATGGAGACACTGAATAGAGCATCATATACTACACCATAAGATATTTTTACCTTATTATCTAGTGATTTTGTTTTATATACGATACGAACATCTTTCGCACTCACACCCAAGCTTTCGTGTCTACAAAGTCCGTGAACAGGATCAGATTTTGCAATATATACTCCATGAAGATCTTACCAAAATAACTAATGAATCCTGAGAATATCCTAAATATACCCACTATTTTATGCTCGACGAAAGCAGATTTTCGTTTTTTAGGTTTGATGTATTTCAAACCTTTGAAAATAAATTTACCTTTCAAAACCTCAAAGATATCATTGAAGACAAATGTGAAACAACCAAGAAATATAACGATGTTGATGGCGAAAGGATTATGGTATATATAGATAGTATACATATCAATGGGGAAGAAAAAAAACATGTCATCGGGGAAAGCGGCGAAATATTTTTCAGATTGTATATCGTATATGTAAATAAAAAAACGATGAATACCCTCAATTCCGTCTATGGTAATCTCTTGAAGATGAAAAACATCAACATCCTGCCTCAGTCATTCCACACCTTGCTGTTCTTGAGAAACAATCTAAAAAAAGATAATTTTGTCCTTCTCTATATCACGGAAAATTTTTGCAAAGCAATCAAAGTCCAAAACGGATTTTATCATAGCGTAGAGACATTGAACTTGTGAATGAGCGCACTGAAACAGATGTATAAAGATAACGGTATCGTACAATATCGGTACAAAACCTATGATTTTATCGAATCAAATCCCTTGGCAAAAGGCTTGGTAAAAGAGACTTTACAGTTTTATTCTGAACTGTTCTGTAAACGATTTAACGAAAAAAAATTACTCTGAACGGACGTCATCGTTATTTCTCCTATCACGAAAAACGTACATTTCATCGAAACATTCAACGAAGAATATAAAAAAATGACGAACAATTATGTCGTCCCTTTCCATCATTCTACGATGCTCAATACTTTTGGTAAAGTGCGAGACCCTGATGATATGGATGCTATTATCTTAATGAATCGTGACGAGCACATCAGAAATACGCTCTTGCCAGCAGGGAAAGAACAAGCTTCTGAAGAATCTGAAATATAATTTTCTCTTAAGAACAAATAGTACACGTATATATTCACCCACTAGTATAAAAAACATACCCTATTTTTTTAGTGGTATCTTTTCTCTTCCAGCTCTAAAAATCTCTGAAAGATTGAAGCATAATTCTGCCAATAAATACATCTGATGGGGTGATATAATATCAAAAACCTTTTGCCCTTCTTTCAAATGTTCAAAGTCTATCAGAATATCTAATCCATAGGTTTTACTTCATTTCCACTGGGTGAAATACTCAGCATATTTAAAATCAAATACTATTTTTTTCATTTTTTCTCATCTCAAAATATAGTCTTTTTGTTTTACAAAATCAGCGACTTTCAAGGTAATATCTGCTGTTTCGATATGATTGAGTACATTTCTCAGAAATCTTATCACTTGTTCAAATGAGAAATAACTATCTTTGAGATTTTGCTGGAGAAACGTTTGGAAATCTCATTGAGTATCTATCATCTCTCTCGTTACGGAAAAAATACCCCTAAACGAATTTATCTCCACCATATATCAGAATATATTTTTTTTGTCCGGATGCGCATAGATATTAGCCAATAATTTTTTTATAACCCTTCCCTTCAATACAAAATTCTTTTTTTCTGATGTACGAATAGGGAGATCTACTACACTAGCTGAGAGATCTTTTTTTTTAATCACATCTTCCAAAAACTTTCCCAAATACAAGAATCTGTAGAATCATTGCAAAAGCTCTATATTCTGTTTGATCTTTGTATGTAGCATATCCTAGATTATAGATAAAATCTATACCTATATATACCATTTCATCATTATAAAATCAATACCTTGTGATTCAGCTCGTATGCGTGTATGAACTAATTTTTCTGGGATATCTTGGGTAACAATAGCAAATCAGATACTTTGATAATATTTTTCTAGTTCTCTTCTTGTGGCAAGAAATACCTCACTATCTCATTTTTTGTCAGCAATAAGTTCCTGTGCAAGTATGAGTCACAATTTTTTACCTCTATATTTTTCATCTACCCAAACCGATCATAGCTCCAACTCTTTGAATCCTATCTTGAAAATTCTTCAGAATGCAATAATTTTTTTACCGTCTCTTATCCGATAGAAATCTTTTTGTTTGATTTTGTAACGTCAGACATCATGTTTTTCCATAAAGACCTTCATCTGCTTATACTCGAGCAATGAAATCTTTTTATCCATAATTAGTCATATTGGCAATACTAGCTTCATCTAATGCGATAAAGAATAAATATTTATTTCTTTGGGATCCTGTATTCTACTATATGTAATATTTTCGTAGGACTGATGGTTTCAATAGTTATTTTTTCATTACCTTGTTCATCGATTTGAACTATTCAGCCAAGGCTTTCAGCGATCTTTCTACTCCCTATATTATCTTTGTCTACGGGATATTTTATATAATCAAAATCAAGATTTTCTTGTGCCCATGCTTCTAATTTTGCAACTGCTTCTCTTCCTACCTTTTTTCCGTGTGCAGATTTTTTTATCCATATTCATAATTCTGGAATACACTCTTTGATTTCATGAAGTCCGACATTTCCAAGAAATTCTTTGGTGTTTTTGTCCAAAATAGTCATCTGCAATTCTTCTTGTTTTTCTCTTTTTACCAGACAAGAATCTATTCGTTCTTGTGTTTCACTGATTTCTTTGGCTGAGTTGGGAGACATATATTGTGTTATTTCTGGTGTGAATTCTTTGAATATCTCTTGAGAGTGTTCCTTGCTTGTCGGTATCAATAGCAAACGATCTGTCTCTAAAATGAATGTAGTAAAATCAATTTTCATAAAATTTTTTTAAAATGATAAAAGATAGATATATTATACATTAAGATTCATAAGATTTCCACTTTCATATTTTCTGAGTCCTCTATAAAACACAAACGTTCATAGAGAGGCAAAGAATATGGTAGCTCCTAGTAAGAGCAGAACCTTTTGTATGCTAAATTCAAATGAAATGATTTGATAAGGTAAATATGTTACAAAAAACACTGGTATAATCGTCATAAACAAGACCTTAAATATCATACCCTTGAAAATGCCTGGTGGATAATGGCTAGGCCCTAATATTGCCTCAAAAATACCTCTACTCAGTTCTCTGGAGCTTCATAATCGAAATGCAAATGATTCAAAAACAACCATAAATCAGGTAAAAATAATGCCAGAACAGATGGAAACAAAGAATAACTTTACAACAAATAGTATCGTTAGATCTTTTACCAAAAACAATAATCCTATTCCATAGAGCAAATCTCCTATTGCAGATATACTAAATCAAGAAACCAATATTCTGATTAATATATTTTTTGGCAACAGCAAATGTGCATCCAACTGCCCTTGCATGATAATCTCTCCCAACTTGCGAGACCCATATAAGAAGATATGCATCACACAATATCATCACAAGATAACTATAAGCAATTTAATATATCATTGAAAATCCATCCCTCCAATAGTACCAAACTTACTGAAAAAAAAGTAAAAGAGAATAAACATGAAGGCATCATTTATCACCATGGAAAATACCTGAATCAAAAATGATGTCCTATATGCCAATGCTGAAAGGATATTGAGTTTCCATATTTGAAAGAGTAGTTTGAGCATAATCACTAGATAGATACTAAAATCAGCATTGAATATGTATTAATTTCTTTAATCTTTAAGCTTTAGACTTTAGGCTTTAAGCTTTAGGCTAGTTTTATCATCAGTTAATAGTAAGTTTTTTTCTTGCTTGGATATAAATCAGATGACACAATCCGATCAAGATTACTATCCATAGGATTTGCATACCGAGATAGCTAAAGAATGTATGCAGAGTAAAATGAGTAAAAATCAATCATGCGGTATATCCTGCATATACAAAAGGAGAAGCAAACGCTATACTTTGTAAAAATAATGGCATAAATGGTATAGGTAATATATTTCCACCCAAGAGCAGATCTATTTTGCTGTATAACAATCTAAATGAGTCAGCATCTTCTGTATAAAACGCTAATAATCCTACCATAAAATAGCCAAAGAAACTAATGAGTACTCCACCCAAAAGGAGAACTATTCATCCAAGTATTCCTCATACTGATAACGGTATCGATCATAAAATTAGAAATCATAATATAAGTCAGATAGACAAAGAAATAATTAAATTATAGATAATCTTGGAAAATGATTCCAAAAATTTGTAACTGATATAATTTATAGGATTAAGTAAATATATCGCTATTTTTCCTGTCTTGATATCTATATTTACCTCATCAGGTATTCTAGATTTTGATGCTACAATCGCTTGTACAAAAATCAATGCCCACGTTACTTGTTCGAGTGAATATCCGTTAATCATTGCTCCTGGATTTATAGCATAGATAGCTTTATAGAAAAAAATAATCACCAACAGTCTAAGCAAATATACCACATTGATACCTATGATATCATGGATATAAACCGTATAATTTTTGTATGCTATCGAAAACACTCATCGATATTGTCTCAATTGTTTTTGCATTATGTTCCTGTAATAAATAAATTATTGTATATTTTTACTCAAGATCAATAATTCAATATCATGTTCCAGATATGATGAGATCTGTTTACATCACATTTTTTCATAAAATTTTCTCGTTTTTACATATCATGGATAATCTGGATGATCTCATAAAGTAATCAATTCTAAACTTTTATAGTTTTGTTGCTTTAATTCTTTTTCTGCTATTTCGAACAATGATGTCCCTATTCATATTCCTTGTGAAGAAATATCTACCGCCATCCAATATATCTTTGCTACATCTTTTTTTATCTTCCCAAAAACAATACATCAGATTACTTTTTGTTTTTCATCTACTATAAATCATGTAAGTTTTCCTATCTTTTCTTGTGCATATTCTACCGTTTCTTCAGAAAAAAATTCCGGCATCTGTCTCATTAACGCTAGTATATTTTTACTATCTGATTGTGTGATTTTTCTAATAATCATATTTAATTATTTTAGTAAAACTCTTTGATAATCTCTTCGATAGTGGGATCTTTGATTTCAATATCATCTACATCATAATCACTCGTTATCGCTTCAAATGTTTTTTGAAGATTCTCTTTGGTATTTGGTATTTCAAATTCTATATACTCCAGTTCTTGTTTTATAACCGTCATAAACGATAAAGCTTTGAATGGAGTGCTATTGGCAATTTTTACTTTGATAATTTTTTTCTTGATATATTTTTTTCTCAGATCTACGATACTGCCGTCATATAAAATTTTCCCATGATTGATGATAATGACTCTATCGCACACTTGTTCTATATCTCACAGATCATGTGAAGTAAGAAATATTGTTGTATTTTCCGTTTGATTTATTTCGTTGATAGTTTCTCTGAGTTTTTGTTTGGCAATCATATCGAGTCCGATTGTTGGTTCGTCCAAAAAAATAATTTCTGGTGAATGAATCAGACTTGATACTATCTCGCATCTCATCCTCTGTCAAAGAGACAATTTTCTTACTGGTTTATATATCATATCTCTGATTTCGAATTTATCTATCAGATATTCTATCCTTTTTTGTACTATAGCATTTGGTATATCAAAAAGCTTTCCCATAAGTTTAAAGGTATCTATAGCCGTCAAATGATATCGTAATCTTGATGTCTGACCAAATACTGCTCAAATCTTATAGACTAATTTTGATCTTTGTTTGGATGGATGTAATCCAAGCACATCTATATGTCCAGATGTAGAATTGAGTATCCCCGTAAGCATCTTGATGGTAGTAGATTTTCCTGCCCCATTTGGTCCAAGAAATGCTATCTTTTCTCATTTGTTCACGACAAAATCAATCCCGGCAACCGCTTCAAAATTTTTGTATGTTGGTTTAAAAATAGCTTTTATCCTATTTTTAAATCAGGATTTCTTTATCTCTATCTTGAAGATTTTTTTGAGATTTTCTACACGAATGCTTTGTTGCTTCATTTTTTTTATTATAATATAAATACCATTTCAGCATATTTTTTATTCTGCTATAAATCCTCCAGACTGGATATCTCGGAGTTTCTTGTAAATTCCATGCTCTAAAGCAAGTAACTCTTTGTGGCTTCACTTCTCTATGATCTGTCCCTTGTCCATGACAATAATTCTATCCATTTTCATAATCGTAGAAAGTCTATGGGCTACTACTATAGCTGTTTTGTTTTTTATAACCTCATCCATCGCCTCCTGGATAAGATGTTCAGATTCAGAATCAAGTGATGATGTGGCTTCATCGAGAACGAGTATCCTTTTGTTTTCAAGAATCGCTCTCGCTATAGCTACTCTTTGTCTTTCTCCTCATGAAAGTTTGATTCCTCTTTCTCCTACAAGAGTATCATAGCCACTACTCAATTTGGAAATAAATTCATGACATCTTGCCATCTTAGCAGCAGCAAATATTTCTTCGTCACTTGCCTCAGGGTTTCCATATGCTATATTTTCTTTGATAGATCTATGGAATAGTACCGTATCTTGCGGTACCATAGAAATACTCTCCCTTAGACTATCTTGATTTACTTGTGCGATATCTTGACCATCCACTAAGATATTTCCTCATTGAATATCAAAGAATCTGAATAACAATTTTACTAGCGTTGTTTTTCCTGATCAGGATTGCCCGACAATGGCTACCTTTTCTCCTGGTTTGATTCTAAGATCAAGACCATTGAAGATTGGATTACCATCAGCATAGGCAAATTTAACATTAACGAACTCTACTCTGCCCGATTCTACATGCAACTTGGTATCAGAATGATCGAGAATTTCATGTTGTTCATCTAAGATTTCCAACATCTCTGATGATTCCCCGATAGCTCTATTTACCTGTTTAAAAATCTGTCTTACACCGAAGAGCTGTTCAAACACTTTGAAGATATATACTTGAATCAAGATAATCACTCATGCAGAGATTATTCCATCACTTCGTGCTTTGATAGCCAAATATATAGCTCCTATTTCGAAGAAAAAAATAAACACAGTACTTCCAAAAAACATCCACTCTGCTCTCATTCGTTTTACTCTTGTGAGACGTTCTCGCTTGGTGATAACACTATTAAACCTTTTGATTTCTCTTGGTACGGAAGCGAAAGTCATGATATTGAAATTATTAGTTATCGTATCAGCTAGTTCTCCTGTAGTTTTGGAATCTTGGATATTTGCTCTGATCTCATATGCAGTATTTCGTTTGAAGAAAAAATATTGCAACACTCAAAATATTACGATAAATCCAACAAACACCAGTCCTATAGTCAAGTCTTTTTGACTCACTACTACGACAATAAATGGAAGAAATATAATTATCCTCAAGATATTAAATACAAAATTGTCTACAATGTTTTCATATGATCCTGCAAGTTTATTTATTTTCTTTACGAGCGAACCAGAAAAATTATTGGTAAAAAAGCTAAAAGAATGCCTGTGTATATAAGCAAAACATTGTTCATAGATTTTTCTCATAATTTTTGGTTCTAAACTTACCATACCAAAACCAACCATCCTCCATCAAGCGATAGAAAACAATTCTATGATTGCCATACTGATCAATATACCCATCAAAACCGGCAACAAAAGTGTTCTATCTCATGTACTTGTTTGTACAATATCGATAATTTTTGTATAATAGATCGGCAAGATTAAACTCGCTAATGAAGAAATAATCATACCTACTGAAGCAATAATAAATGGCCACTTTCTGGTCATTGTCATCTTCCAAAAATACGAAACCACTCTTCGTGTTCCTACTGTTTTCTTCTTGTTTTCCTGTCACATGATATGCTATAAATGTATAAAATAATTTGTGTATCTTTTTTTAAAACAAAAAAGCTACGGACTTTTTCTCTTCCGTAGCTTGATATCATAGGTGATTTTTTTACTTGGTCATCGTAAAATATTTCTCCTGTAGGTATCAAGCCACGGTAGCATCTAGATTTGAAATCATCACAAACAATTGATAATTTTTCATCGGCTAGGAGAAAGAAAAAAATAAAGCATTTCTAATGGTGTATACGAATGAGATTTAATTTTGTGACAAGAAAATTGAACTATGGAACTAGGTCCTAGCTCCTCGTCCCTATACAAGTGGTTTCCCCGTCATCTCTTTTGGTATAGTGATCCCCATGATCTTTAATACGGTTGGTGCGATATCTGCGAGTCCTCATTTTTTCTTGAGCGATTGTACTTTACCTTTACTGATATATCGGCAAGGAACGGGATTCATACTATGGGCGGTTATTGGGGTTTCTGCGGTCCCCATCTCGTCACTATTTCCGTGATCGGCAGTGATGAGGAGCTCGTAATTATTTTTGTTGCAGTAAGCGATAATATTTTTGGTCACCTCATCAAGTTTCTTGATGGCGTTAATGACAGCATCCATTTTGCCCGTATGGCCTACCATATCTCCATTGGCGAAATTGACTACGATAAAATCAAAGTCTTTGGCTTGGAGGATAAATTGGTTATAAATCTCTTGTGCGGACATCTCTGGATCCAGATCGTATGTCGCTACTTTATGTGAAGGAACGAGAATATCTTTTTCTCCATCAAAAACGATCTGTTTGTCTCCGTTAAAAAACTTCGTGACGTGAGCAAATTTTTCCGTCTCTGCGAGATGCAGTTGACGAAGCTCCTGACGTGAAATCACTTCCGATAAAGTATTTTTTATATCTTGTGCATCCATAAATACTGGTCATTCATATTCTTTGTACGCTTTTGACATCGCAGCAAAATACACATTACTTAGTCTTTTGATCAAAAAATGTCTGGGTCGCGTAGGATATTCTTCAGCGTTTTTTTTGTTTAGAGAGACCATGATCGCTTGGGTCAACTGTCTGGCTCTATCTGATCTGAAGTTGAGATGAAAAATTGCATCATCGCTTTCTATCTGATCTCACCAGGTAAAACTCACGGGAGCAATGAATTCGTCGGTAATGAGTTGTTCGTATTGTTTTGCGATATATTCGCTTGGGGTGTCACTGGTTTGCAGTTGACCAAATACAATTTCATCGTATGATCTCTGTATTCTTTCTCGGTTATTATCTCTATCCATACCATAATACCTTCCTGCCAAGCTTGAAATCTTGACGTTGGGAAATTTTATCAGAAATTTTTCAAAATCTATCATGAGGTCTAACATACTATTTGGAGCAAGATCCCTTCCATCACCAAATAAATGAAGTGATACGTTGATCTCTTTGGGGATGAGTTTCAATATTTTTTTGAGATGAGTATCCATTGCATGGACACCTCCTGGTCCGAACAGCTGGATAAGATGTAAGGTAGAATCATTTTCCTTGCAGTGAGCGATCCCGGCCTTGAATGCGGGTAATTTTGCAAAACTTCCATCATCCAACATATCTTCTATCTCGACTAAGTTCTGTTTGATAATCCTTCATGAGCCAATCGTCATATGTCCCACTTCAGAATTTCCCATCTGACCATCGGGCAATCCGACAGATCTTGCTGAAGCATCGAGCGCTGCATACGATTCAGAAAATAGCTTCTTGAAAAGTGGTGTCTGTGCTTGGATGATTCCGTTCTGTTTGGGAGTTTTTGTATTGATGCCAAATCCGTCCAGGATGATCAGTGCAAGTTTTTTCATAGCAATAAGGAGCATTGGTAAAATATATTAAGAGAGTATAGTCTTTATCTATGTTTTTTCAATCGAAAAATTCTTATATGTAGACATTCCTGATTTGGCACTTGTTTGGTATATTTTCTATAAAATATTGATTTTATCTATAAAGCATGTATAGTATTTTTCGTAAACCAATACCAAATATACCATGAACGAGATACAACTTACCAAACAATTGGAATCAGGCGAATGGATCCTGAATATCTTCGAGGCAGGTACTACCTATAAAATCGCTACCCACAAGGAAGACAAAAAAGTCTTTTTTATGCTTAATAAGCCCTATTATCTCGCTATGTTATTGGACAAACAGAACAGTAAAACATCCACCATGGAACACATGATGCTTTATTGTACCGGCAGAGAATTTCTGACGGAGAGTGAATTTGATGAGATGAAAATGCTGCTCATCACCCATATGGATACTGACCTCTCTCAGGAAAAGATTCTGTATGATATCGTGTCGAAAGAAAACAAGTAATCTCTATCTATGGTACTCAAATCTTCTCCGTTTTTGGAGGAAATTTTTTTATTTCTCTTGTGTTTTTCCTTTATTAAAAAAAGCCGGGTGATACCCCGGCTTCTACTTAATGGAGTCTTCTTTGATTGAAGGATTCTTCCATAATTTTTTTTAGATGTTCATGTAAGAACCTAATCCCCAATGGTGTCTTTCGCTCTATCTTGGAAAGCATATACCTAGGAGAATAACTTCTCTTCCCACAGACAATGATTCTCTCGTCAAGCAACAATTTCTCTCTTTCACACAGTCGAGCAATATCTAACTTGAGATAGTCCAAAAGCACTTCTATCTCATGCTGACTCTCCAAAGATAATGTCCCCAATGATCTTGTCTTACCAATAGGAACGTGTCTCCATGAACGAGATACTGCGCATGTCAAAAGTGGATTCTTACTACGATGCAAGATGATGTAATTGGAAAATACCTCAGGCGAATCTACATTCCACCCCATACTTCTCAATTGTTTTTTTCTGAGTTGACGTGGAGTTTGACTCCAAATATACGTCCCCACAAAAACAAAAGGGAATATGAGGAAATGAATTTTTTTGGCGAGAAGGTATCTCATGATAACCGTCCAATCATTAATCTGCTTTTGAGATTTTACTACCCATGTACGCTTCACATTATGCGTAAAGAAGACAGCATATACATACACCATTGTTCCTGGAACGCTACAAGAAAGAAATAATATCGTTTCTTTAATGGAGCTCAACTGGTAATAATGCATGATGATATATCCTAGCCATACAGAGAGAGCGAGAAAGATAGCAAACGTAAAATGAAGATTTTTTTTGCCCAGAAAAGGCAATATCAGTGCTCCTCCAATTAAAAGATTAAAGCTAACTACCCAACCAAAAGCATGTCCAAAATCTTTGGTTTCTGCAGCAGAAACAAACAAATAATCTTGAGCAAAAACTGAAAGAACACTCATCATTATACTAAGCAACACTACGCTTTTTTTCATATATATTTTGTTTTTTTGTAAAACATTTTATATATATATTGTTTGTAAAGTCAATAGAAATAAAAAAACCCGGTAGCGATACTACCAGGTTGTACATATATAAGAACTACTTTATGAAAGTTGAGCAATAAGCGTTTTCACGTTTTGTTCAAACTCTTCATTGTTGGTCATCCTTTCAGAGAATTCGTTTGCGACGTCATCACTATCAAATGAACATTCATCAATGTCAGTCAAAAACAACTTGACCCTGATTAATTTTTCATCGGAAAGATCTTCCACTGCACCTTCTTTTTCGTCATCAGATAACTCTTTGGGAGATTTGCCTTTAAACATTTTCTTCACCTTGTCGGCAAATTTTTTATCGTCCATTCGACTGGAGAATTCATCCCGGATAGTCTCATCATCCTCCAAGAGATGCTGGGAAATAATGAAGTTGTCCGGCATATTGGCACTGTCAGCATCGTCCCTTCCGAGCAATGCTGTCATTTCCTCAGCAATTCCTCGTTTCACGATAACCGCTATCTCCACATCTGCAATACTATCCCAACGACCAATAGCAGCGCTCATGTCCTTGGATTCACATATCTTTGCAAATGCACGTTTCCTGAGATTTTCATTGTCTGACATCTCGTCTTCGATAAGTTTAATGATATCGTAGTCTGCATCATTGTAAAATGAATCAGGATCGTTGGGATCGAGTTTGAAGCCAAGCAATTCATTTGCTGAAAGCTCATCGATAACTTTGATGAACGCATTTTCATCTGCAAACCGGTAATTGTTTTCCACCGTTTCTGATGAGTCAGCATAGATCAACTGGAGCCGGATTCTGATTGCCACATCTTCTGGTAAATCACAGATGATATCTTCCGAATTATCACGCCCAAAAAGAGCATTGATCTCATCTTCATCTTTCCGTTCCATAATTACTTTGACTTCTTCTTCTGTCACTGTATCCCAACGACCAATAGCAGCGCTCATGTCCTTGGATTCACATATCTTTGCAAATGCACGTTTCCTGAGATTTTCATTATCTTGCATCTCATCTTCGATAAGTTTAATGATATCGTAGTCTGCATCATTGTAAAATGAATCAGGATCGTTGGGATCGAGTTTGCAGCCAAGCAATTCGTTTGCTGAAAGCTCATCGATAACTTTGATGAATGCATTTTCATCTGCAAACCGGTAATTGTTTTCCACCTTTTCTGATGAGTCAGCATAGATTAACTGGAGACGGATTTTGATTGCCACATCTTCTGGTAAATCACAGATAATGTCTTCCGAATTATCACGCCCAAAAAGAGCATTGATTTCATCTTCATTTTTCCGTTCCATGATTACTTTGACCTCTTCTTCCGTCACTGTATCCCAACGAGCAATAGCATCGCTCATATCCTTAGCTTCGCAGATTTTTGCGAACGCTGCTTTTCTCAGTGTATCATCGTCATGCATCTCTTCTTCTATCAGCCTGATGATATCATAATCAGCATCGTTTTCACGCAGCTCAGGATTTTCGAGAACATTTCTGAATCCGAGTAATTCATCTGCCGACAATTCGCTGATAACGGTAAGGAAAGCTTTGTCGTTATCGAATACATACTCTTCTTTCACGGTTTGAGCAGAATCAGGATACACGAGTTCAAGAGCTATTTTGATTGCTACTTCCTGGGGGAGATTGGATATGATAGTATCAGAGTCATCTCGCGCAAAAAGCGCACTGATCTCTGTATCGACCTTTCTTTCCATAATTGTCGCAATCTCATTTTCCATCACATTTTCCCAACGACCAATAGCATCATCAACGTTAGTGGAAGTAAGCATCTTTTCAAATGCGGTCTGACGAAGTGTCTGATCGTCTATCGAATTATCTTCAAACAACTTGATGATATCGTAATTGCCATTACCCCGATCATCATATCCGAGGAGTTCATCAGCTGATAAGCTGGCGATCACTTCCTGATACGTAGACATAGAGATACCGGAAAAATCATAGTTTTCTTTCATCTCATCTTCATAGTCACATTCTACCAGCTGTAGCGCAATTTTGATCGCATACAACGGAGGAAAGCAATTTGTGATACTGCTCACGTTGCAGACTTCGAATAACTCCTTGATTTCTGCGGAATAATCGCGAGCAATGATCTGTTTGATTTCATCATCACTGAGATTGTCTACCCGATTGATCGTGGCAATGATATTGGCACTACCTGCAAGAATCTTAGCAAACGCTTTCTGGCGTAGTTCAGTCTCTGTGGGATAGTATTGTTCCAAAAATCGCACCATGTCGGTATCCGCAGACTCATAATACTCGATGGTGATCTCATCTTCATCGGTAGATTTTTGCAAATCCACGAACGAATCTTCGATACTTTCATCAGGTGTTGTGGGTTTCATGCGATATCCCAACAACTCATATGCGGACAATCGGTTGATTATCGTCATGAGAACATCTTTGCTGTAGTTTGTGAAACGAAAAATCCAAAGCGGATTTTGGGAAATAATCTTATCCAAAAGTAAACTGGACATAGTCCATGTAGTGCTTTTAGTATGATATTCCATGAACGTATCGATAATATTGTACGTACCAGATTCCAAGATTTTGATTATCTGATCATTGGCCAATTGACAATTTTTTATCTTTTCGTGAAGATCCCAAATGGTTGTTGCAAATAATGATGTATACAATTGTTTTGCAATGTATTGCACATCATCATCACTCAAATAGTCTTCAACATTATCTTTGATATTTTCTACATCCCAAATCTGATTTTTTGATAATGGGGCGAGTGATTGTATCAAAGTGTTTAGATGGCGCACTCTAGCTTCTTTTTCCTCCATTGTAGGAACACGAGCTTTTTGTGGTGGTGTAGCTACTCTTGATGGCATTGTCGGTTCTGATGGCTTATATTGCCTGGAGACCTCTTGTGTCTGTCCACCATGATTATGATTGTTTGCAGACCTTTTGTGCAAAAAATACGCAACAACAGCAAACAAAATCATAACACCAAGAAAAATAAAAAAGGAAGTGAAAGATTCCATAATAATAATTATTTGTTTTTGACATTATATTATCCTAGTTTGTCAAAGCTAAGATAAGATAAACTATTTTTATTTTTGGTTAGTTTATCAATATATACCTCAAGTAATTTTGTACAATTACCAAACTACTATGATGTTAAGGATCTCTTGTTTTCATGTTTTGCTATTTTTTGTTTTACATATTTTATAGTTATTATAATAATAAAGTCAATCTTATTTATATATACTTAATAAGCTTTGTTTTATTATTTTTAAAGCAATTAAATAGACTTGACTTTTTTATTAAAAAAAATATAAGTTTAGTTGAATACTAAATATATTGTGAGTATTGAAAACTAAACAGTAAAACAAAATTTATACGACATGGAAAAAAATGAAAAAAAAGACATTGGTAAAATCGAAACCAATGTACGTGAAACTCTTGGCTTAGCCAAAGATTTCTCACCCCAGGAAGAAGAAGCTGCGCTGAGACTAAAGGCTGATGCGTTTATCACCGCACTCTTACAAGGTGATGCCACGAGCAATGAAAAACAGACGGCTATCTACACCCTGGCCTCACGCGAACAACAAAATGTCATTGATCTGGGAAAAGGCTTCTCAATACGCCTGAAAGATCTCAAAGCTGGTGATGATGGAAAAGAAATCTCGACCATCATCGAAAAATTGGGTGCTGATTTTGACAAGATTAACCCGGGTAATGTTGACTGGAAAGTTGCTCCACAAAAAGGCATCAAAAAAATGCTGAGTAAAATTCCCTTGATCGGAAGTAGTATATCCAGATACTGGGAACAGTATGAGGATGTCATGGGAATGATCAATGAGAATATCGCCATGGTGGAAAAACTCCTCGACAAAAAGGAACAAGACATCATCCTGATCAACACCCGGAAAGACGCTTTTCTTGGCAGTATGGGCGAGTACCATAAAGCCATAATCGCAGGAACAATCATCAAAGAAACTCTCGAAAAGAGAATCGAAGAAGAACCTGACGAAGAAAGAAGGCGTTTTATGCAGGAAAACTGGCTGTATCCTCTGAGCAAGAGGATTATGGCACTTCAGGAATCTTATCTGAGCAGTTTCGATTCGGCTATTTCAGCTGAGTTGGTCGCCAGAGGACACCGGGAGCTTATCATGGATCTGCGTGAAAAAAACAAAATCGCCATGATCCGCCTGCAAACTGGTGTATGGCTTGCTGCTGAACTCTATGATCAGAAAAAGCTTTTAGATAGCTCCAGAGCTCTCAAAGAAGCCAACAAAAATCTGGCTGATACCGTTCACCGGATGTTGGGTACTTATCAGGCTGAAATTCAGAAAGAAGCTACCGATTCATTCCAGGCTTTTGAGCAATGGCAGGCTCACATGCAGCAAACCATCCAACTCTACACTGATGCAAAAGACTTCAGGGTCAAGGCACTCACTGTATTGGATGAAAAAATCACCAAGTTTGGTGAGCTTATGCAGACTGCTGAAAAGAAGGCAAAAGAAATCCAGGAAGCAAGTGCTACGCAACCAAAGTTCTTGGAATAAACCTGCAATGCATATGTATCAATGATCAGGGAGTGTATTACTCCCTGATTTTTTTTATTAAAAAATTAAAAAAAATCGCCATGAACACATGACGATGTATATGTATACTTCACTATGTACAATTACATAGTTTCGAGCTTCGTGGTATCGTATGACGACAAATTTCCCACCAAATCAATCGTTATTCCATTAATCGAATGACGACGTACCATTTCTCCTATAAGAATACCATTGAATTCTTCTGATGGTATTGAAGCACAATAAACCCTCATTTCCTCATTGATTTTGTTTCTTATTGTTTCTTCACGTATTTCTGCTTCATAAATTTCCACAGGAAAGCTATGCAACAAAGAAATTCTGAGATACCTTTCTATGGTCTTAAAATCCGTCACCACACCATCTGTACTATCGAATTCAAAACCAATACCAAAGATAATGTTTTTTTTCTTTCCGTCTTTAAAAACCACCTTGAGATTTATTGTTTCAATCCCAATCTGTTTTTTCAGAAAAAGAAATTTGTCTGTTATTGGATTCATAAATATCCAAAGATCGACATCCTTCAATACGCTAAGATTTCTCGTTTTTGACCGGAAATTGTATCTCATTCGGATAACTTTCCTATTTAAAGGTGCTTTTATCCAAAATCGAAAGCATTTGTAATACCACACACCCATTCCGATAAATCCGAGAACCAGCACAATAACACTCAGAACATTTACTAAATTTTTCATTATTTTATTTATTTGTTTTTTATACTATAATTATTTTATACTAAATGTCAATAGTAGTTAATAATAAAGTATTGTGGCCAATATCATAGGTAAAGTCTGATTTTTATAAAATTTTTTACATTATAAAAAAACTGTCACCTAGATACAGGCGACAGCTTTGGTACCTTTGTAATGATTTTTTTTATTATAGTCGCGCCTAGCACAATTGAGGTATAGTTGCCCACTTGGTCTGCGACAATTTAGATATGTCTACATAGACGATAGTCATCCATTTTTCTTTTTCCAACTCCTTAATTAAATCAAGAACAACCTTTTTTTTGTTGTTTTTAAACTCTTGGGAAGTGGTCCTATAGACAACAAGCTTCAATTTATCTATCAGCATATCTTCTATTTTCATCTGCAGTTGTTCTGGATCTGTAAGATACAGATGTCCAAATTTTTCTACAATTTCTGTAATTGCCTTTCTTCTTTTAAACTTAATATTCACTTGCACATCAACAGCGGCACGAAGATTACCCTTAGTTAACAGTGAATTTAAGCCATCCCTAGAAATAAAAATATTCATAGAAGGCAAATTTACTGTTCTCCATGCGCAAAATAGAGAAGCGAAAAAAGATTTTTTGTTTTTCATTTTCTTTGGTTTTTTGTTTTATATTTTATATATATTTCTTATTGAATGTCAATAGTAATTAATAATAAAATATTGTGACTAATAGGAGAGCTAAAGTCTGATTTTTATAAATTTTTTTTCATTTAAAAAAAAGTTGCCGGGATATACCCAGCAACCATCATTGTGTGTTGATTTTAATTCTCTTGTGGAATCACAACTTTAAAAATAAAACCATACTCCGACTCTTTTAAATTAATTTTTACAATAGATGTTTCAATAAAATTGACTTCGCTTCTAGGAAAAATAAATCCTCTATTTTCAATTACTCTAATTTTCCCTGATAACCTATTTTGCACTACAGCTACCTCATTTTCTTTTGTTTTGATGTATATGTTTAATTTTTTAAGAATCTTTTTATACACTCCATAATAAATGAAGTAATATAATAGATTACAAATTACCCTTAAACCTACTATTACTAAATAAAACCGAAAGAAAGCGATCAAAAAATAAATTATAGTTTCCATTTTTTTTGTTTAAAGATTTTTTATTTTTTATAATATATAATATATATTTATATATAAATGTCAAGTCTTTTTTATATTAAAATATTGTTAATAATAACTTAGTTAAGGTCTAGTTTTAAAGTAGTTTTTACAAAATTTTTTCATTAAAAAAAAAGTTGCCAGGATATACCCGACAACCGTTGGTGTGTGTTCAAACGTATTATTTCTCGGAGCTGAATTCAGCAACGAGCTTTTCCAACTTTGCCATATCGGCTTTGGTGGCATCTTTCCCTGTGAGGAATTTTACCATCAGACCGATCCCGGCAAGGGTGTTTCCACCACCGGAAGTTATAAACTCCTGAACCAGGGATTTTACTTCGGTGGAGACATTTTCGGCAGCTCCCATAACTTCCATCGCGGTTTTTTGACCGTTCAGGTAAGCTGTTACGAGTTCTTTTGCTTCTTCACGAATTACATTGCGGTCATCACCACCATTGCCCAATGCTTTGAGTTGAATGAATTTGCCCTGGCCATCAGTGAATGATTTCATCATATGGGCTACGGTTTGACCGTCACCCCAGATGTTCATGTTAGCCTTACTAAAGGCTTCACCAATTGAATGAGCAAATGCAATACCAACCTCTTTTTCGGCATTGATACCGGCAAGAGTAGTTTCAAGAGTCACTGAAATCTTTTCGAATTCAGCCTTATACTTGAGTTCTTTACCGGTAACTTCAACCTGTTGAGCATTCACCTCCACCTGGGCTTTGGAAACATTAACAGGAACCATCTTCACGGCTTCATCGCCCTTTGCTTCAAATTCCTTGGCTGTTAAGCCAGCTTTTGCTTTCACCGTGATGGCTTCAGCTTCATTTTCAGCGGCTTCTTTGTTGGCTGCGGCAATCGTTTTTGTTTTGTAGGCCTCAACGTCAGTTTTTACATTTTCGTTGATCAGGGTTGTTTCGGCAATAGCCTCCTGATTTACGACAGTAACTTTTTTCTGACGATTGACTTCTGCAACCTTATTTACGGTAACAACCGCCTGGTTGGCTTCAGCAGCTTTTGCTTCAGCTTCGGCTTTTTCAGTTTCAACAACAGCCTTTTCCTTATTTTTGGTAAGGATGGTTTTCTCTTTGTCAACCTGAGCAACCTGAACGGCTTTCTCCTTTTCCTGTTCCTGCACGGCAACCGTTTGTTCCTTGGTCAGATTGGCTACTTCAATTGCCTGATCTTTCTGCACCTCAGCAGTTTTTACAGCCTTTTCTTTTTCCTGGGCTCTTACGGCTACCTTTTCTTCTGAAGCAAGCTCGGCTTCTCTTGCCAGACGTTCCTGTTCAGCCTTGTTTTTCCTGGCTGTGGATTCGTTCTCTGCCTGCAGCGTCAGAACTTTATTCTGCCTTTCGGCTGTGGATTGCTCTTCATTCACCTTCAGATCATTGATCTGTTTGGTTGTTTCCAGGTTACGTATGGCAATCTCAACCTCAGCCTTTTTTTCAATGTCGTTTTTGGCGACAATGGCTTCGTTAGTTTGCTCTGCAACAGTGCGGGCACCCTTGGCGTTGAAAATGTTTTTCAGGTCAAGGTTGGTATAATCTGCCTGATCCAACTTGGAACAAGTAGTTGTCTCCAGTGTCAAACCGTTTGGTGTAAGGTCTTTTTCAACCAATTTTTGTACACTCTCTGCAAACGCTTGACGATTTGCATGTAAATCAAGCAGATCGCTTTGCGCAGCTACAGATCGTAATGCAGAAACCAGTTTTTCTTCAACCAGTTGTTTCAGATTATCAGGGTTCGTTCCCCGGTGACCCAAAGAAGTTGCAGCATTGATTACTGATTTTTCTTCTTTTTCTACCTTGATATAAAACTCGATCTGCACATCAGCACGAAGATTATCCTTGGTAATAAGTGCATCATCTCCTCTTCGGGTTACAATGATTTTCATGGTTTCCGTGAGTACTTCCATCAGTTCGTGGAACATTGGAATGAAGATAGCGCCTCCATTGAGAATTACTTTCTGTCCTCCCATACCGGTACGAACAAACGCCATGTTTGATGGTGTTTTGATGTACAATTTGGTAAGCAGGTACAGAATCGCACCGATAATAAGTACCACAATACCCAATGTGGAGATCATGAATGCTGATGTACCAGATATCAAACTGGAAGGCAGAAAGATTGGGCCAATCAAAAAGATCAGACCCGCAATGATTAACAATACAGCTCCAAATCCTGATTTTTGATTGGAAACTCTGTAATTTTGATTTGAATCGTTCATAAGGTTTTTTTTAAAATTTTTGTTTAACAATGAAATAATTATTTACTTAATTGGCTTGCAGGTATTACCAAAAATTCTCCGTCCTGCGAGGAGTAAGATAGAATCAAGACTTTTGTGTCAGGCGGAATAGCATCTTTACATGATGGATCAAGCCGAGCTACAAGTGTCTGTAAATTATGATATTTATCATACAATGTGATTGTACCAGAGCTAGAAGTCACTGTATAGCGAACTTCTGCTTCTCTGTTGATAAAATCAGAGAGTGTTTCTCCATAGCTTTCGCTTTTGGGCATAACTTTTGCTATAAGTTTAGCCAAAAACCCGGTAAGGGTAAGTGATGAAAATAAGGCAATACCTGCAGAGATGATAACTAAAATATTGATGGAATCAAAAAGTCCTTTCCAAACAGCATTTAGTGTAATCCCTACAAAACCAAATATCATCAACCAACAAAAACCAAGTATAGATAAAGGCACCTTGCCTATACCTAAAGCGCTAAGCATGAGATTGATAGTGCTCACATCATGACTTGTGTCGATATCATGATCAAGGTCATGTGGCATCGCATTATCTCCGCCAACATGAACATCGACATCGTGATCGATATCATGATCCATACCTACATCATGGTCTACATTGACATCATGATCCCCAAGAGAACCAAGCAAGCTTAGTCCCAAAAGGACAAGAGCCAATACAATAGGAAGTACAAAAACTAAATTTTGCCATTCCAAAAGGTTTGTAACTGTCATCTTTTTTTGTAAATTTAATTGTTAATACTGTTAAATACCACACACGGTTGACTTTTTATATATTTGCTATATAAAGTCAAGTTAATTTTTTATAATATATTTTTGTCATTGACTATTGTTTTTATTTCTTTATAAAATGTTTATAAATAAAAACAGATGAATAGATCAAAAGAAATCATCCAACACATTATTGATGGTATATCGATTGAAGAGTTGTGTGGTACTATTTATACTATTCCACTACAAGATATCGATGAAACTATCAGAACAATTGATCAAGAACTCAAACATCAGTTGATTTATCACGCTACGCTTATCCATGACAGCATGCGTTCACATCACAACATGGGGAGTATGAGCACTATTACTACAGAGTTTGTTTTGATTGAAAAGTATTTGAAGTACCTTGTTTATGACAAGCTTTCTGTTTATGAGCGATTGTATTTATCCATTATAAGATTCTTTGTCGATACAGAACAAGATGAAGAATTGAATAATTGCATACGTACTATCCAGGGAAAACAACAGGAGATAGTCACGTACAATACTATACTCATACTCAAATCAAAACGATTCTTTACTCACTTGGAAGCATACCAAAACTGGACGAGTGCATTGACACAATCTGTACCAAGACTCATCGAAAAATATGGTCCAGAACATGCCAATCTCATGTATTCTATTTCCAAATTAGTTTTGCATGCTGCAGAGTTTTTGACTGCACAAAGGCAACTGGAAAGTACTATCAAGCTCCAGATACAGAATAACCACGTAGTTATAACTGATATCTTGCATATAGTAACGGTCTCCCAGAGTCTGGCAAAAAACACGATCTCTGCACAACAATTTTTTGAGCAGGAATATGTCGGCAGTGTCAAAATACTGAAAAAATATACCAATAAAGGATGAGCTCACTGAGTATTTCAGTGAGTTTTTTTTATTTTATCTTAGCTTTTTTTTAATTCTTTCACGGACCGTCGGGTCACCTTATTTACCAAGAGACAATTATAGTAACTGAGGGCCTCACCTGATAAGGTAAGGAAACAAAAGGAGGGTTTGACTATATAGCTCATAGAATCTCCTTAGCTCTTTTTTTTAGTTCTTCTGCTACATCTTGCGATACCCATTCCAAACGATAAAATACATCTTCATTTTTATATCTGATAATTTTTACTCAGTTTTCTCATATTTTTTTAGATCTTCGTATATCATAGATTTGCCTGGTATCATGACTCGGTCAATCAATTTCTATCCCTAATAATAATTTTGAACAATAAAAATCTAAGATAAAAGAATTAATCATCTTCTGTCTGATAAACTTATATCATCAAGGTCTATCTTTCAAAACTCAAAATCGTATTTTTTTTTCAGCTTTTGTCATTGGACTTCTATTCTCTTTCGCTCGACCTTTATTTGAACTGTTATATGGAATGTATGGTAAATGATCCGTCATCCTACATATATAATTTAAAATTTATTTTAATTTATTTTTTGGCAAACCCTCCATCCGCATCGGCGGATACCTCCTCCCTTATCAGGGAGGTCTATGGTTACTCACTTTCTACAAACATCGTCTTGCTCCTATATTGCATTGCTTCAGCTAAATGGTTGAGAGTAACTCACTCCTGCCCTTGAATGTCAGCGATAGTCCTCGCGAGTTTAATCATACGATGAACTATCCTCGTGGAGAGTGTTAACTTTCTCGATGCTTCGGAAAGAAAATTTTTGCAAGTATCATCGAGAGGAATTAACTGATCGATATGTTTTGATGTGATTTGTGCGTTGGCGGTGATAGAAAGTCAGATAAATCTTTGTTGTTGGATTCTCCATGCACTGATGACCTTGTCTCTGATGCTGTTTGAACTTTCTTCTGTAATGTTGGTCAAAATTTTATCAATATCCTCTCTCGGAATTTCCAGCACCATATCTATCCTATCCAAGAGCGGTCAAGAAATTTTGGATTGGTATCTTTTGATATCCATATGCGAACACGCACAGGCTTTTTCGGGATCTTTATAATACCCGCATATGCAAGGATTCATCGCAGCGACGAACATAAAATTTGCCGGATATTGGATAGTGCCTGAGACGCGTGAAATTACAACACTCTTGTCTTCCAATGGTTGGCGAAGCACCTCGAGTACTTCTCTAGGAAACTCAGTCAACTCATCAAAAAATAATATTCACTTGTGCGCTAAACTTATCTCACCTGGAGTAAGACGCGATCATCCCCCTGTAATGGAAATCTTGGAAGCTGTATGATGAACCTGACGAAATGGTCTTTGGGTAATTAATGGCGTGTCTTTGGAAAGCTTTCCTACAATAGAATATATCTGACTCACTTCAAGAATTTCCTCGAATCCTAGTGGTGGTAAAATACTTGGTAATGCCTTGCTAAGCAAGGTTTTTCCACTTCCTGGTGCTCACACCATAAGCAGATTATGAAATCCTGCTGCCGCGATTGCGAGTGCCCTCTTAGCGATAAGATGTCCTTTAATCTGTGCAAAATCAACTTCGTGTTCTTTGTTTTGCTCATAAAGATATTCGATGTCTTTGGCTTGCGTGATCCTAGGAATCTCTTTACCATACACAAAATATTCAACAATTTGGGTGAATTTTTCTACAGGATAAATGGTGATGCCAGGTACATATTCAAGTTCATAGGTATTTTCTTGTGGGACGAAAAAGTGTTTATATCATTTTTGCATAGCACTTATAACGCATGGCAACAATCAATTAACTCTCTTTATGTTTCCATCGAGTCCGAGCTCTCAAAAAAACAAAAAATTATCTGTATTGAGCGAAATATTTTCTTCATAGATAAGCAATAAAATTGCAACTGCCATCGGCAGATCAAAACTTGTTCCTACCTTTTTGATATCTGAAGGGGAAAGATTGAGAACTATTTTTCTCCTAGGTAAGTCTATACAAGCATTGCGAAAAGTCGCTCTGAGACGTTCTTTGGATTCTTTGATCGCAGCATCTGGAAGTCCCACAATCTCTATCGTCGGCAATGATTTACTAGAATCAGCTTCGACTATAATCTCATGTCCTTCAAGTCAGACATTGGCATATGTTTTCACTTTTTGGATCATACTAAAAAAAAAGATGCTAAAAATTGAGCATCTCATTCCTCATGATTACATGACCTTGGCAACAATGATGGAATTATAAAAAAATATTAAAAAATTTCAAGATTATTTTGTCTTGTATGCACAGCCAAAGAGTTGATGAAAAATCTGTGATATGTCTTTGGTTTTTGGAGGGAGTTTTTTTGTCTGCATATCAAAGAGTGATGGATTGTAGTGATGAGTATACGCCTGGTAAAAATCCTTGACATGTATTTTGAGTCCCTTGTGGATGAATGTATCTACCTTATGTTTTTTGATGATGATTTTTGCAGTCGACAAGGGTATAGAGAAGATATCTAGAATTTCCTCAAGTGAACGATAGGGCTTTCCCATATATTAATTTTACATTTAAAATTTTAGATTACTATCAGCTTATATAACTCCATTTTGTTTTCAACAAAAAAAACCTGGGATATACCCAGGATTTATCTATGTGCAGAAATGTTTATTTGAAGTAAACTTCAGCATCCTGCGAGTACAGTCTGAACATCTTTTTGATGGTTTCAATTTCCTCCTGCAACAACGCAAAGTTTTGCGTATCATGAGTTGTTGTCACCAAACCCTTCATCCGGCCAGTAGATGATTTATAGTATTCTGTCTGTGAAAAGAGGAAACCATCTTCACCTATATAGCAGGCTACTGATCCGATTATTGAATCCCAGATCAATATTGTCTTTCCATTCTGATCGTGCCCTAATCTTACGTACTCCATCATTCTGATACTTTGGATGAGTTGTTGCTCATCTTCTGTACATGATGATTTGAATACATTGTAAAACATGGATTTCAGAATTACATTGATAATACATTGTGCTACATTCATAATTTTACGTTTTTTTAACGATATTTGTTCAATAAATTGTTGAGGAAGTGACCCTGCTGGAATATTTCGTCCGGTAAGGTTCCTCCATCTTTTTTGATGTCATCAATGACTGCATCAATAGATAGCCCCACCACGCGTGAGGTGATGATAATAGCCACTGCGGCGTCCTCAGGACCACCTTTGAAGCCAGAGATAGAAACATGAAGTTCTTCTCCTGTCAGTTCCAGAAAGAAACCTACACAGCCGGCAAATTTGAGGTTTTGGATATCCTCACTGTCCTGCGAGGTTTTGTGGGCATACACCTCGGTTCTTGTTGACTTTTCAGCAGCCAAAAACCTTGCAAATGGTAATGGGTTTTTAACTATAACATCAAGCAACTCTCTTGTCCCTAAAATCCGCAAAAGGATCCAGATACCAACTCTTCCCTCGGGATCAGGTCGAATGTCTTGAGGTAGACTGGTAAGATAATCGAAAATCTCATTGCCAAGAGCAGAGACTAGTTTTTCTTTTTCCTGTACATCAAATGTATTCATATATTTTTTTTTATTGTTGATTTTCTTTATATATATTTACTATTAAATGTCAATACATTATAAATGAGCGTAAAATAGAAAAAGGCCAGCGAATACGCTGACCCCTATGCAAAAAACCTACATCGGTAAGCATACCTATTTTTAATAATAAATCAATATAGTTTTACTCAAGATCTCCAGTTTTTTTTCATAAAAAAAAAGAGCCATTTGGCTCCTCTTTTTACAGAAAAAAATTTAATTAATTTTTTTCTTCAATGGACATGTAGTAATCCCCAATACTGTGTAGAGACCACAAAAGCCAACAATACTAGTAATCAAAGATATCGCTGCAATTACCAGTAAAACCATACCCAAAGTCCCTTGGATGATATTGGTAAAATACAAGGCAACAAGTACTACAAAAATCATTACTCTTACAATTCTGTCTGTCATTCCAATGTTTTTTTTCATAGATGTACTATAAAATAATAAAAAACACGTATTGCTTTTATTTTAGTGATGTTGTGGAACAATACAAGTTGAGCACATATTTTAGTACATTATTCTTTTTGTGAGAGGAGCATATCAAATTCTTTGAGTACACGTATGAGATGCATTTGGAGTTCTTTTATTTTGTAGGTAGGCAAGGAGACTCCTTGTTTACCAAATCCACTATATGTCTGTGATGTAAACCATTCTCTGATTTGAAAACTCTTGATCCCTCTAAACGCACTCAGTGAAATCTTAAATACTTCTGATCATTTTTTTATACTCCCATATTCTTTCAACGCATAATTTCCTACATCGATAGATTGGACAATAGCATTGAGCTGTATCGTTTCTTGTTGATTGAACGTAAGTAGAGAAGTACCTTTTGCTATACGAACTACTAGTTCAGATTTTTGTTGAGTGACCTCTAAACTAAGATAATTATTTTCACCCGTTTGTATCTTGTGAATCATGAACTATTTTCTATATAAAACATGTATACATTTATCGTGAAGCTTTTATTATTTTATCGCGAGCAAAGCGAGCTTGTATCATTATCTTTTCATCGCCTCAATCTTCAATGATTTGGGCATTTTCTCTATAGCATATCTTAGTGCTGTTCTTGGCATATTTTTTTTATGTTTCATGACATATGCAAAAACTTTCTTTTCATGAGACTGACTTGCTGCCTTCAGCATCCAGCCATATCACTTTTGAACCATATCGTCAGTATCCAAAAGTAATGCATCTGCGATTTGGAAGATATCGTCTAAAAATTTTCCTTGCTTTGCTGGGACGATAAAGGTCACTGCAGCAGCTCTTTTGACTCGTCTATTTGATGACTTCGTCCTTTTTTTGAGTTCGGAAACATATTGTGGATATTGTTGGATAAACTCACCTACAGTATGATTACAAAATGTATCACACTTGGCTCGATTGTTAATATATTTTTGTATCCATCATGTAAATATAATGAAATCTTCTGGTTGGTATTGTTTTCTCATAGCATAGCTTCGATGACATGCAATGAATGCCTCTTCACTATAATCTGATTTGAAAAGTTCTTCACAAAGTCAGAATAAAGTTCTTTTGTCTAAATTTTTGATTTCTTGAAATTTTTCTTTGGCAATTTTCTGTACTATAGGACTTGATACACCATAAAATTTTACCGGTTCTTTAAAAAAACGATGAGCACTTTCTTGTACGTGAGGAGTGCTTAATTTTTTAAGTTCCTGTCTTAGGGTTGTAAGAAATTTTATTTGATTATCCATCAGAAATTATCGCTAAAAAAACAAGAAAACTTTATTTCACGATACCCAGTCATTTCCATTGTATAAGGAGCACTTCATCATCTTCTTTGTCATCTTCATCATCATCGTCGTCGTCATTGTCATACTCATCATCATCTTCTTGATCCTTTGGTAGGGATAAAGATACGCTACTATACAACCCATAAAGATATTTAGTATATTCTTCAGTAAACACCATACTACATTATCTATAGATATAAAAAATTATTAATTTTTTTGTGTCAATCACTCATCTTTCATATGTAACACAGCTAGAATTTTTCCTTCAAACTTTTCTTTTGTTACTGGTTTTATTATAATAGCATCAAACACTTCTTTCATTACTTTTTCACGATCAAAATAGACATTTGCGGTATATGCTATTAGCTTAGGAGAATTTCAATTATATCTGGACTTTATCGTCTGAGAGGTTTCTACTCAATTGATTCATGGTAACTCTATATCCATAAGAACAAGATCAAACAATTCTTTTTTAACTATTTCTATTGCGCTCAATCCATCGCCAGCAAAAGATATATTTCTCTTATCTATTCACATTTTTGTCAAATAAATTTTTGCTAAGCTATAGCTAGAAGCATCATCATCAACAATCAGTATTTTTTTATCTTCTAGTGATCAATACTTCATTGAATTCATAGGTGTTTTCTAAAATAAAATAATATTGCTATATATCAAAAATCACAAGGATTGAATTTTGTTTCTTGTGGTTAGTTTATTGCTATCTTTGTAAGATATCTTGCTGCATAGTAAATAAGCATTGATTGGATACCAATATATACCAAGACGAGAAAGAAAATCAATTGACCGGGAAGCTGGGTATACATAAGCAATGTCACATTGACTATCATTGCTCCGATACTTGCTACAATCCAGTACATATAATCAGTTTTACTGAATATCTTTTTCAACATAGGTACTCTGTGTGCATAAAAAATCATAGCTGTACTAAAAACATTTCGAAAGATTCCCCAACTCGCTACTGAGCCTATATCCCCATTGAAGTAGGAAAATAAACTTATATATATTGCAAAATTTATTACGAGAAAAACGAAAAGGTTTTGTATAACGCTATTGTATCAGACCTTTTTAAGTAAAAAAACATTACTTATAAATGTTCCTATTACTGCCCGATACAACAAATGATTGACTGTTGCAAAATTACCGACATGTGTTATGTAATATATAATAAGCACTACGATGAGGATGATATTAAAAAATTCAAGCACTTGTTTGGTCCAAGATGGCATTGCTATCAAAAAATTATAAATTACCTCCATAGTTTTAGAGGTAAAATATTTTTGAGGTGCGGTAATCCTTTCGCCTGCGAGAATACGCCTTACAGAGATATTTTTTTTCTTTTCATCAGTTTGTGGTGTATATTGAGAAACTTTATATATGAGATAATAGAGTCAGGTAAGAACAACACTATTAATAGTTAATGCTACATATATATTTTTTACCTGATCAAATATCACGAGAAATATCGTTCCCAAAAGAAGAACTTTTCATGTATATCGAAGATGCTTTTCTACGGTTTGATATAAACCAACCAAAAAAACAAAGAATGCAACGACTCCTAGATGAAATATTCGAAGCATAGAAAAAACTTGAAAAAGGATACTTCGTCATCAAAGTGCAAGTGCGATAATAAGGAGAAGCAGAATACAAAAATAAAATCCCAGTTGAAAAACCGATTTTCCATCTTTATAATCAGCTATATAGGAAAAAAACCAAAACAATAAATTTACGGTAAGTAATCATAATGCAGTATTTATGAGATCCATACCGAAGTAGTTCAAAAGGCCAAACAATCCCGCAAGAATAATAGTTCGTGCAAAATAAAGTGAATATTTTTGGAGAACCTCAGATCATTTGATTTTGATAGTATTTGTCGCTCCATAATATCAAAAAAATATCCCCAGAAACATCAATGGTATAAAAGCAAGATACCATAATCCTATACCATAAAAAAATAATACAAAACCTATTATAACAACGGAAAGGAGCAAGAGAGCCATATAAATTATGAGCAACTAAATATAAACCAGGAACGAGAAATAAGGAGGATATACCTTGTACCCTGTTTCAGGGCATATTTTATAATGCGAAATTTGTCTTTATTATCTGGATACAAACATAATGCAATCCTATCGCAATCACTATAAATAGAAGTAATCTACCGATAGATTTATTTCTCATCTGCCTTAAAACAGCATTTATCATTCACCAAATTCCTATACTTATAAGAGAGAATCCCAATCCAAACTTATTGGGAGCAAAGAGATAAAGTTCATTTATTACCCCATATATACCTAGCAAAGCTACAATAACAAGCAAAATAAACTCTATAATATCATACAATTTATATGATAATCATCCAAAATCACGTAATTTATGTATTACATCTTTTTTGAATAACTTTAGAACAACAGCCCATATACCAAGAATTACATAATTTTGGTTTTTTGTTGGTATGTCTATATGGAGAAATTTAAGCATTTGAATATTTTCCATCCTTTCTAATTCTTGAGTAACATCTGCTTCAGTAACTAAAGAATCTGAGCCAATAGATTGATTAAGCGTTAGATTATTTGTATATCGCTCTGTATTTAGGGGTTCAATCACGATAAATATTTCTTTGACCGTATCTTTTATTTTCTCCAAATTTGCTCACATATTCTGTTTCCTAAGTTCTTCTGTAAGTGATTTTAGTTTTTTGATCGTTTTTGTTTTTTTTACATCATTGGAGGCTACGGTGCCAACTGTTCTTTTCATTGTCTCATCTATTTTTTCAAATACCCTGGAAATAATTGTTTTTGCTGACTGTAGTGCCACATCCTCATATACTTTATTTTCTTGTTCTAATTCTTTCTGAATTTGTTCTCTAATTTTTAATTTTCTTTCTAAGGTATCATCTTTCGCATGAGTTATTATATCAGACATCATTTTCTCAGATATTGGTATGTTGTAGTTGTTAATAGATTTTACCTCAAATCATATAAATGAAAAAAAATTACATGCCTCTTGAATGTCTTCATATTTCGTGACTATCTCTATTTCTTGAAGATTGAATTTGCTTGTAAAATATATATCTCCAAATGTTTTTTTATCCTGATAAAATTCTTTGAGATCAAGAATCAAAATACCCTGTTGTTCGAGAAATTTTCTTGCAAGTAGTTGATCATCTATACACATCAACATCTCAACGGGATATTTCTCTTTTCTCTCTTGTTTGATACCATTTAGACTAAAAGTCATCACAAAAATATTAGGTAAAAAGCCATAAATTCCTCTAAGTTTATGCTTTTATATTGAAATTTCAAAAAAAATCAATATATATATGCAACGTAACAAACGGGTTTTGTTACATTAAAGTTTTTATATTGTTGAACTTATATCGATTTTTTTTAATCGACGATGAGTGTTTATTATCACCAATTTATACTTTATATGTAAGACGCTATGAAGAATACTCTGTATCAGTAGATTTTATAGCATCGAATCTTGCCATCACAAGCAGATGTATACTTACATTTTTTTTATAGACATGATATCTCAGCAAAACATATAACTATCTATATCATTAAACAAAGGACAGCACTCTCCTAGTCCTTTTTTCTTCTACTGATTTAACTATGAGCATACTATAACTATCATGTAGTATGAAATATATATTTTTTTAGCTCTATAGCGATACATACGTACAATGGAAACACATATTGGTGACAAGGATATTGAAGAAGTGAATCTAGACAAAAAACAACAACTTTTAGACCGTCTCAAAAGCAAACAAGACTATGAGACGCTCTTGTTAGATATGTTTAGGATTGGAGATCTAAAAGAATGAGAATATAATAAACTCAATTCTGAATCTCAAGCAGCATATGCTCAGTTTAAAAAAGATTTGGAAACACACAAAAACACAAATTAGACAATATTGTTATTATACAACAATTTCTCTTTTATTTTTTTACTGGGTTTATTATGAAAAAGATGCTCTGGCTTCTCTTCTTGGTTCTTATGTTAGGAGTAGGTTTTCTTTATATCCTTAAAAATCCGTCATTATTGGCGTCTCAAATTATATTATCTACACTCAATATCGATCTATCAGAACCCGCTATAGAATGAATTGACATCGATTTAACTAATTGTACCAGTTATTTTGATGGGTGTAATACGTGTTCGGTTCAAAGCTGAACCATTGGATGATGTACAAAAATGTTTTGTGAAACTCCAGCCGAACCACAATGTCTGGAATATATATGGACAGGCATGGATCTTACTAATTGTACCAGTTATTTTGATGGGTGTAACAATTGTACGGTAGAAAATGGCAAACCAAGTGCGTGTACATTGATGTATTGTGAAACTCCCAGCGAACCAAAATGTTTGGTCTTCGCTTCCGGCGCAGATACGACAAGTATGGCTAATCCTGCCTCAGTCAACTGTACAACTAAATGATGAACGCTCAATATCGTCACTCAAACTGATGGTAGTCAACTAGGTATGTGTACTTTAGCCAATGGTGATGTGTGTGAAGAACGAGCATATATGAGAGGCGAATGTGGAGTTCCCCAACAAGAACAAACGAGCCCTACCAATCCAGGTAATGAAGAAGAAGCAACTATGTGTACTATGCAATATGAACCGGTCTGTGCAAGTGTGGAAGTACAATGTATAAAAGCACCATGTCCACCGGTACAGCAAACATTTGGGAATAAATGTATGATGAACGCAAATAAAAAAGCATTCTTTTTACATGATGGCGAATGCACAACTAAATAATGAATAATTAATAATGAATAATGTATGAATCATCTTATTACAAACTATTGTAAAATACAATAGTTTGTACTCAAACAAATATCTTCATCATTCATCGTGCATCATTCATTAAATTTTACTAAGTAAAATTTTCAATCATGGAACAAATTATCTGAAATTCTTTCCTAGATCAGTACTTCGATGAAAATACGATGTCTTTCCATATCAAAGAAGGCCGTCCTTTCTTGAAAAAAAAATGAACACCAGGAAACTGGAAACCTGTTCTTGAAGACAAATCTATGTCCAAAGAGGAAATGAAAAAGTTTATCGAGGATATTTATAAAGAAATAGAAAGCAGAGATGATGGATTTTTGGAAATAGATAGAGCACTGTCTAAAGTACTTCAACTCGGACCATATAGAATCGTAATCGTGTATCCTCCCATTTCTGATGGATTGGAGATGACCATTGTAAAACCAATCAAGAAGTTAAGCATGGAAGAATATAATCTCGATAAAGAAGTATTTGATCTCTTAAGATATCAGGCAAAAGGTATTTTGATATCATGATCTCCAGGAAGTGGAAAGACCACCTTTGCTCAAGCACTTATAGGCGTCTATCATGAAGATAATAATATCATAAAGACACTTGAATCACCTCGTGATCTGCTCGTATCTGATGATATTGTACAATACAGTTTCACGTATTGAACACATGATGAAGTAAGAGATATTTTACTCCTTTCGAGACCTGATTATACGGTCTATGACGAAGTAAGAAACAAATCTGATTTTGAATTATATAAAGACCTCAGACTGACAGGAATCGGATTGGTTGGCGTAATCCATGCAACGAGACCTGTCGATAGCATCCAAAGATTCTTGGGTACTATTGAAATGGGCATCATCCCACAAGTTATCGATACGGTTGTCTATATCAGCAAATGAGTTGTTGAAGAGATTTATACCCTCCAACTTACGGTAAAAGTACCGGAATGAATGGAGTCAGAGGATCTTGCAAGGCCAGTTATTATCATAACAAGTTTTCTTACTAAACAAGTAGAATACGAAATATATACCTTTGGAGAACAAATAGTAGTTATGCCGCTTACTGGTGATATGGATGGTGAATGAAAGGTACAAAGCAAAGGTAAATCAGCAGTATCTGAATATGCTAAACATACAATCACCCAAAAACTTACCCAGCTTTTACCCTGCGATTTCTTATTGAAAATCAAGTGATCTTCCAATCTCGATATCTATGTTCCTGAAGAATCTAAATGACGTGTTATCGGAAAAGCATGAGCAAACATCAATGATTTAGAAAAAAACATGTGACTAAAAATAAATCTCAAAAGTTTTGATGACCTCCCTCTTTTGGAGGTGAAAACAGAAGTAAATATACAAAAGAAAAATGCTGCAATAGATATTTTCTTCCCAGAAGAATTTGCCAACCAAAACATTTGTTTCCTTATCGGGGATGAGGTTGCTTATTTTATGGCAGATACCCATGGAGCCCTTACCATCAAAGCCAAAGAACTTGTCAAAAACATCAGCAGAAAAGGATTTGTTATCGTAGATACTAACAAACTCTAGAAACAATTTGAAATTTTAAATTTAGAAAACTAGTGAAGTACTTACGTTTTAAAATTGTAAATTCAAAATTCTGAATTCAAAATTAATATTTTTAGTTATTTAGATACATAGTATGAACAATTTCCATTTCTCAAAAATCATCGCAGGTGTAGGACCAACTTTAGCTAAAGAAACTGTACTTTCAAAAGTCATCAATATGGTAGACGTCTTTAGAATCTCTTTGTCTGGAGGTTTTGATGACAATAATAAAAAATATATAGATACCATTATGAAGTTGGATAATAGTAAAACTATTATGATGGAGACAAGATGATCAGATATCAGAGTCAAAAATGTTTTGGATATCAAAGTCAAAGCAAGACAAACCATAGAGATAGAATATAGTGAATATGCGCAAGAACATGATAAAAGAATATTTGTAGATGCATCGTTTCTTAGAGAGTTGAAAGTTTGACAAGTGATTAAATTTCAGCAAAGTGGGGTCGTAGTCAAAATAAAATCTAATAAAGAAACTGCTACCATGTGTGAAGTCATTGAATGAGGATGGATCATCCAGTATGATAGAGTTTTCTTTCAAAATTATGATCTCAAACTTCCATTTTTGGGCGAAAGAGACAAAAAAGATATCTTGTGGTGATTGGAATATGGTATTCATGTCATGGCTCCTTCTGTAGTAAAAACAAGAGATGATATCATAGAACTGAAACAATTCCTAGCGACCAAAAATGCAGATAAAATGAAAATCCTTGCAAAGATAGAAACTGAAGAAGCATTGGAAAATTTAGATGAAATTTTAGATATCTCAGATGGATTGATTTTCGTTTTTGAAAAGATAGAGAAAGCTATGAAAGCATTGAAAATGAATGAAGAAATGTTGGTAAAACAATGCAAGATTCTCGGTAAACCAGCAATTGTAACCTTTGTTGGTAAGTTTGAAAAAAATAAATACCAATTGATTAATGAAACACAGTTGAAAAAATTTTCTACCATGGCAGCAGATGGATATATGCTTGATGTCTTACTTCAAGAGGAGGATCCGCTAACTATGATTACTCAACTTTCTGATACCTTGGATAGTCTAGAATTGAAAATCGTACCACAAGAGCTCACACGTTTCTATGCAAACAATGAATTTATGGTCAGAGATTACATCTTGTACAATGCACATAGAGCTACCCAGGAAGTAGATGTAAGAGCATTTGTCTTATATACAGAAAACGGGTATTCAGCATGAAGATTATCAAGTTTAAAACCAAGAGTACCTATCATCGCATTCACCAAAAGTGACGAAAATTATAGATATCTCAATATGCTTCGAGGAGTAAGAGGATATAAAATATCACAATCTTTTAGTTATGAAAATCTCAAAAGAATAGGAAAAGAAATGATCAGAATTATTTTTAAAGGAAATATTTCTCTCGATGATAAAATCATTATTGTCCAAGCAAATGAATCTATAGGTGATGAAAAAACTGGCATGATTAATGGGTTAGAATTATATAAATTTAAAAACATATAAAAAAATTGAGAATTGAAAATTGAGAGGTGGAGACGTTATGGTTTCCACTTTTTTTTCTACCTCATTCCCGCCCAACTCTTCCTCCTCATTCCCGCGAAGGCAGGAATCCAGCCTGCCTGCGGTAGGTAGGTTTGCTTAGTATGGATTCCGGCTGCAACACTTAACCTTATGACTTCGCATAAGACAAGCGCCGGAATGAGGTACATACGTGTGGGGGTGGGCATCTCATGAAGGAAGATATTTTACAGGAAGCGCTATATGACAATAATCGGCTAAAGAACTATCTTTACTCAACATATCCCCAAAAAAACCATAAATATATATACTATGGCTATTTTTTTATAAAAAAAAATCATCCGCATTTACGCTTAAAATAGATATTTTTTTGTATATTTTTTTTAATGATTTTTCCGTTGCAATAAAGTGAGGATACTATATATAGTGGCTACCTTTTTCTGTATACCACAATATATTGTATATTCCATATATTTTCGGTAAACTGTAAATACTAAAAAACATAATTAAAAATTAATCCCCTTCGAGGGCAAGTAATTAATGATGAATAATGTATGAACTATCTTATTATCATCTATATACTATTTATACTAGTCTATAATAAGACAAATTCCCACACTGTTCACTGTTAGTTGTTCACTACTCACTGAGTTTTAATTATTAGAGGAACAAAATATGGCTATCTACAAAGTAAGGAAAAGAAATGGAGCTATTATCGACTTTGATATCAGCAGAATAGAATTGGCCATTAAACGTGCGATAGAGGCTGTTGGTGGTACAGATTTCAAAGAGGTAGCAAACCTTGCTAAAAAAGTAAGTAAAGAAGTAGAAAAAAAAGTGGGTAAAGAAATCCCAAACGTAGAAGCTATCCAAGATACTGTAGAACAAATCCTAGTAAAAGAGGGACACGATACGGTTGCTAAAGCATACATATTATACCGTCAAAAAAGATTAGAATCAAGAGCACAAGAAAGTGTAGTCGTTGAAGTAGGAAAAACTATGGACGAATACCTTGATCAAAGCGACTGGAGAGTAAATGCAAATAGTAATCAATGATATTCACTCGGAGGACTTATCCTCAATATCTCAGGAAAAGTTATTGCTAACTACTGGTTGAGTCATATTTATCCCGCTGACATTGGAACCGCACATAGGACATGAGATTTTCATATACACGATCTAGATATGTTTTCTGGATACTGTGCAGGACGAAGTCTTAGACAATTACTCGAAGAAGGATTCAATGGATTGACCAATAGAGTACAATCAGCACCACCAAAAAACCTTCAAGCTGCCGTCAATCAAATGATTAATTTTTTCTGAACATTACAAAACGAATGGGCTTGAGCACAAGCGTTCTCTTCTTTTGATACCTATTTGGCTCCATTCATACATAAATATAAAGTAGAACAAGAAAAAGAACTTGATGATATGGGCATAGTTTTTGCAAGCCCTGAAGCAAAAAAAGATGTTATAGATAAAAAAACATATAAATATGTCACGCAACAGATGCAAAACTTTATTTTTGGATTAAATGTTCCTTCACGTTGGTGAACACAAACACCATTTACCAATATTACCCTAGACCGAACATGCCCAGAAGATCTCAAAGAAAAATCGTTGATGCTCGGAGGGATAGAAAAGTGATATTATCCAAAAAAATTCAGTGAGCTTGAAGAAGAAATGAGACTTCTCAATAGAATACTTATTGAAGTATATACCGCAGGAGATTGGACAGGTTCAGTATTTACCTTTCCTATTCCGACCTATAATGTTACTGAAGACTTTCCACGAGATGATCCAGATATCGATCTTCTCTTCGAAATGACCGCTAAATATGGGATTCCTTACTTCCAAAACTTTGTATGATCTCAATTCAAAGTCTCCAAAGATAAAGATGGTAATGTAACTAAAGAAGATAATCCGGATGCATATAAACCAGGGGCTGTGAGATCTATGTGTTGTAGATTACAACTTGATCTTTCTCAGTTGGAAAAAAGATGAGGAGGACTTTTCTGATCAGCCGAGATGACTGGTTCTATCTGAGTAGTTACTATCAATATGGCGAGAATCTGATATAATTTCAAAGAAGATAAAGAATGATTTAAAAACCAAGTCCGTTATCTTATGAATTTGGCAAAAATATCTCTTGAACTCAAAAGAAAAGAGATTACAAAATGGTTAGACGCATGATTATATCCTTACACAAAAAGATATCTTCACTCCTTTAGAAACCACTTCTCTACTATTGGTCTCAACGGCATGAATGAAGCTATCCAAAACTTTACTAACGGCAAAGAAGACATATCTACTATTGAAGGAAAAAAGTTTGCTACAGAAATCTTAGATTTTATGAGAGATATACTCAAACAGTATCAAGAGGAAACGGAAAATCTCTACAATCTTGAAGCAACACCAGCAGAATGAACTACCTATAGATTTGCAAAAGAAGATAAAAAACAAATTCCAAATATTATCCAAGCAGGGACAGATGATGCACCATATTATACCAATTCTACTCAACTACCTGTAGGCTATACCGATGATCCTTTTGAAGCACTTGAGCAACAGAATGAAATACAATGTAAATATACGTGAGGAACTGTTCTTCACCTCTATATGGGAGAAAGAGTTTCTGATGCACAAGCATGTAAACAACTCGTCAAAAAAGTTATATCAAACTACCAACTTCCGTATATTACTATATCACCGGTCTTCTCCATCTGTCCAAAACATGGATATGTTATAGGAGAACATGATTATTGTCCAAAGTGTGATAAAGAACTTGGATATACAGGAGACGAATTTAATATGGATATCAGACAAAAGCATACCTCAGATCCGGAGAAACTTAGAGTCATAAGAGAGAAAAAAATATAAACTAAGATACGAGGAACAAGGACAATGGGACAAGGAAACAATTATTTCTCTCCCCTAGTCCCTTGTCCCTAGTACCTAAGAATCCCCTTTTATCTTCTTTACTATTTGTCGCCATGCAAACATTCTACAACAAAGACGGACTCGAAATTCATAGAACTCCATGTCAAGTATTCACTCGTGTAATGGGATACCTCAGACCGGTAAGTCATTATAATATCGGTAAAAAATCAGAATTTTATAGTAGAAAGTACTTCAATGAACAAAAAACAGCTAACTCAACATTTGTTAGACAATTTGCGCCACAAATGGAATTTGTAGGATGTGGATGTGAAGCATAAATCAATTATCGCATGGCAAAAAAAACACTAAGATGGAAATATCCCATCTTAGTAAGATAGCTCAACTAGTTATATTTAAGTAAAGTTATAAGACAGAATACATGTATTCTGTCTTATAAAAACTTTATAATTACTACCCGAATAATTCCCGCATACCATGGAATTATTGAGGTAGTAATTATATATTCTTCAATACAAAATAAGAAGAATATTTTCTAAGGAGAATATACTTTTTATTTACCTAGAAAATACGATGCTCTATACAGACCTTGTCTATGGAGATGTACATATAGACGAACCTATTGTTTTGGAAATTATACAAAGTCCTTATATACAAAGATTGAAATGAATTGATCAATCTTGATATTTTGAACAATTTTTTCCTTGATGTTCATTTAAACGTTTTGAACATTCTATATGAGTATATATATTACTCAAAAATTATTGAGCATCACTAGAAGAACAAATTTCTGGACTCATTCACGACCTTTCTCATTGAGTATTTTCCCATTGTTTGGATTATATTTTTGATGAATGAAATCAAAAAGAACAAAACCACCAGGACAATATTTTTGATGATTTTATAAAAAAAACTGATATCCCTGACATATTGACCAAATACTGACTATCACTTGAAAACATTTTGAATGATGATAGACATCCATTGAAAGAAAATAATTTGCCTGATATATGTGCGGATAGAATAGATTACTCTTTAAGGACATTTGTACATTTCGACAAGGGATCAGCACAAAACATCTTAGATCACTTGAAAGTAAAAAACAATATCTGGTATTTCGATGATTTACCATATGCAAAAGAATTTGCAGAGATGTTTAAAAGAATCAATGATGTTTATTTTTCTGGTAGACAGTCCGCTATCATGTTTCAGACGGTTAGCGATCTTTGTAAATATGCTTGGGAAAAATGATATCTTGAAAAGGATGATTTTTATACTACTGATGATGTGGTTTTGGACAAAATTAAAAAACAACTACATAGTGATGCACAGCTTTTTTTGTATCGACAACGCATGAATAATGAAATAGTATGTAATGAATCCACTGAAAATTTTGATGGACATATTTTCTGTAAAAATAGAGTTGCAGATCCTTTTTTTGAAGAAAATTGAAAATTACTAAGAGTCTCTGATATTGATAATAGCTGGAAAGAAATTATAAAAGATACCCATAAGGCCAAGGAATATTTTTTGAAATTTGAAAAATAGCATTTATTTTTTGATATATATATCATGGTGAGTCTTTGAGCTTTTGCAATCATTGTTAATGAAGATACCCATGTACTCCTCTGCCATAGAAATGATTATGATTTATGGAATCTGCCTGGAGGAAAGGTTGAGATTTGAGAATCTCCTTGGGAAGCCGTAATTCGTGAAGTAAAAGAAGAGACAGGGCTGGATGTAGAAATATCCCAATTTTTGTGACTCTATTATAAACCAGAAAAAGATGATTTGGTTTTCCAATTTGTATGTAAAATAGTATGATGAGAAATAAGATTGAATGAAGAAGCAAATCAGATTCTCTATTTTAATAAGGATGAATTACCCGACAATACTTCTGGCAAACAAATAGAAAGAATCCATGATTATTTTGCTGGGAGTAAAGAATATATCATGAAAAAACAGTTTTGACCATGATCTATAGACATTATACAACAAGGAATGCTTTAATTAGTAATTATATAGTAAGCGTGAAAATAGCAGGCATACAACAGTCAACTATGATAGATTACCCAGGCAAAATAGCTTGTGTAGTCTTTACGCAATGATGTAATTTTCGTTGTCATTTTTGTCATAACCCCGAATGTGTATTGCCAGAAAAAATGTTGTTATTTCAAAATGATCTCATCCCCGAAGAAGCGTTTTTCAATTTTCTCAAGGCAAGAAAATGACTCCTCGATGGGGTCAGTATCTGTTGATGAGAGCCAACATTATGGCCTGATCTCTATGATTTTGCCAAGAAAATAAAAGATATGGGGTTTCTCGTGAAATTGGATACCAACGGAAGAGATTATCAAATCGTCAAAAGGATGATCCAGGATAAAATTTTGGATTATGTAGCGGTAGACTTGAAGCACTCACTCCATAGCTATGAAGATGCTATTGGTGTCGCTCAGCCGCCAGAGTTTTATCATAGTTATCAAAAACTCTTAAAGATATTATTGGAAAGCAAAATAGATTATGAGTACAGAACTACCGTTGCTAAAGGACTCCATACTGCTGATGACATTGAGAATATGGCAGTGTATATTAGAGGTGCTAAGCATTATTATCTCCAAAACTATATCTGAGGAAATACCCTCAATCCCAACTTTTGATGAACACCATTTAGCGATGAAGAGCTTGAAGCATTCAAAAAAATAGCTGAACAGTATGTCCAGCATTGTGAGATAAGGAAATAAACTTCAATACTCATTTGGAATCAGGGACGTGGTACTGGTTCCTAGCACCTTCTCCCCCATATCTATACAGAAAAGTGTTCTATACAGTCCTTATAGCCATCAAGATATGCTTTGTGCATATTTTTTTTGTTGATATCTAAGACATTGAGTGGGATGTCCTTGTAAAAAAGATGGTCGACATTAGACATATTTTCTATGGTATGATTTCTGAGGAGGATTTCAAAAGAGACGGAGAGATTATCAAAAATCGTTTTTATTTTTTGATGCTCTTTAAATTTATTGAGCGCTATACCGATAATCTTATGCTTGGGATATCTCTTTTTTGCTCTATCTACAGGGAAGTTATTGCTTGCTCATCCATCCATCAGGATATAATTTTGATACTGCACGACAGGAAATATTCCTGGTATGGCTATACTCCCAAGTAAGATAGGTATCAGGTCTCCGGTATCAAATAATTGGAAAGTACCGGTATTGGTGTCCGTAGTTCAGATATAGATTGGTATCTTTAGGTCAGTAATATGTTGAGGAAGATCTTTGGTGAATTTTTTTTCAAGATAATTGGGTTTCAATAAACTTTGTCTGGATAAGATATTGATGGAAGATATGCCAAAAGAACGGTCATTCAAAAACATATCATAGATCTCTTGTGCTGAATAGCCAGCTGACCAATAACTTCCTATAAGTGCTCATGCACTTACGCCGTATATCGCTTCGATCTTCTCTTTATAGCCCAATTCTTCTAGTCATTTTAAAATACCGAGTGCATAAAATCCTCTCGTCCCTCATCATGAGATGACTAAGGTATATTTTTTCTTTTTTTTGGAAAAGAAGGAAAATAATTTCATAAAAAACTGATTGATAATTTAAAATGGGGACAGGTGATAGGTATGAGGGACGAGGGATAAGGAACAAGGAAAAAAAATCTCTTCACCTTTTCCTTCCCCCTAGTCCCTATCACCTCTTGTTATTTTATAATTTCAGCTCGATCACCTGGCTTAGCTCACGCAGCATTTGCTTCATCTATATCGATATGAAAATCCAATGCATAATCATCTTTTGCCCTCACCGCAACATGTTCAAAAATCACTCCTCTGACGCCTCCTATCTGCATACGTACTTCATCACCACTTTTGATTCCCAATTCTTGTGCCTCTTTGACAGTACAATGGAGATGTCTTTGTGCTACCAGCGCAAAGGGGCCATAGATTTCACCCACCGGTCCTACAATTTTTATATATCCTAGATCATTCGTTTCTCCTGATATTCTAATGGGTGCAGATAGTCATAGCATGAAGGTATCACCGATACTGAGTTCTACTTGAGTCGTTTTTCTGTTGGGACCAACTACTCTTACCTTCTCTATGCTTCATTTCTCTCCGACAAGCGTTACGAATTCTTGTGCAGCATATTGTCCTGGTTGGGTGATATCTTTAAATTTTTTGAGTTCATATCATTTGCCGAAAAGTTTTTCGACATCACTTGGAGAAAGATGTATATGTCTATTTGAAATTCCTATAGGGATTCTCATATTAAAATAATTACATAATAAAATGATGATTTATATATTCAGTTTATCTACAATATTTTCTATTTGCTGATCAAGCTCTTCACGTGTGCCGTTATTCACAAAAACGTAATCAGCCATTTGCATACACTTTGCTACGTTTTGTTTGGTTGGGTCCGTATTTTCCATCTCTCTCTGTTCGTTCATGATAAAGGTATCATAGGTAATTTTGT